>Ga0115569_10000740_pt1 | contig 25488 bp, 12 predicted proteins | sample COGITO_mtgs_1205_2_FD_87295 | JGI IMG/M metagenome (GOLD analysis project Ga0115569, IMG submission 87295) | Pelagic marine microbial communities from North Sea - COGITO_mtgs_120503 | ecosystem: Environmental > Aquatic > Marine > Epipelagic | place: Germany:Helgoland, sampling site Kabeltonne... | reverse complement strand
TAGGTACTAATGGCGGTTTAGAAAAATTCAACACAGTTACTAATAAAAGTGACCATGTTAAAAATGAAAAAAGCATTTTAAAAAATAATATTCGTTCATTATTTAAAGATTCAAAGCTAAATTTATGGATATGTAATAGAGAAAATATCTTATTATTAAACCATAACAAAAAAGAGTTTTCTGAAATTTCGTATCCAGCAACTCAAGTAAGGAAGTCTACAAGAAATTATGCTCCTGTAATTTATCAAGATAGAAATGAAAATATCTGGTTAGGTTATAGAGATGGTTTAGCACTTTACGATAAAGAGAAAAAAAAATTTCTGCATTTTACAATTGAATTCGGAGCTAAATCCTCAATTTTAGAGGAGGTACGAGATATTTACGAAGATATTTTTGGCAATTTTTGGGTAGGTACTTATAATGGTTTATATATTGTAAACAAAGAAAGAAAAAGTATCACACATTATATTCACGATGCTAACAATTTTAATAGTTTAAGTCATAACTCCATATACAGTATTATTGGTGATACAAAAGGAGATGTTTGGATAGGAACTTATGCAGGAGGTGTTAATTATTATGACAGAAGCTATGATAGCTTTAAAAACTACTATGCGGGCTCAAACAACTATAAGTTAAATCATAAAGTAATTAGCTCTTTAATAGAAGAGCCCTCAGGAAACCTGTGGATTGGTACGGAAGGCGGAGGTCTTAATTTTTTGAATAAAGAAACTGGTAAATTCACATATTACACTCACGATATATATAATTCTAACAGCATAAGTTCTAATAATATAAAATCTATTATTAGAACTCAAGAAGGAAATTTATGGATTGGAACTCACGACGGTGGTCTTAATTTTTTTAATCCGAATAGAAAACCTTTTGTCTTTAAAAAATATAAAAGACAACAAGGAAACCAAAAGAGTATCAGTAATAATAGAGTTATTTCATTATTCGAAGATTACAAAAAAAATATTTGGGTTGGAACTTCTGATGGAGGTTTAAATATGTTTAATATTAAAAATAATAGTTTTTTAAGGATTGAACATGCATCACGATTTATTGGGGAAATAATATACAATATTGCGAGTACAAACAAGAAAGATATTCTTATTATATCAGGCAACAAAGGATTGGCAAAGATTAATATCAATTCTAAAGAAATAACACCTATAAAATATCAAATTGAGAATAAAACTGAGGGTAACACGATTATAACGCTTTGTGCCTATGAAGATAGATTTAACAATTTGTGGATTGGTACAGAAGGAAACGGACTCTTTTATTACAATACAAAAACAAAAAAAAGCCTAAAATATGGCATATCAGAAGGTTTACCAAATGAAGTGATTTATACAATTTTACCAGATCATTTTAATAATATTTGGTTTAGCACTAACAAAGGATTAAGTAGGTATAATCTAGAATCTCATCAATTTAAAAACTTTGATGTTTCAGACGGACTTATAGAAAATGAATTTAATTACGGAGCAAAACTTAAATTAAAGAATAAGGAATTAATGTTTGGTAGTGCAAACGGAATTGTGTTTTTTAATCCAGACAAAATTACAGAAAACTCATTTGTACCACCAATTTACATTACTTCGATTTCTGTTAATAACAAATCCTATTTCTCTAGCACAGATATTACTAAAGGTTTAGAATTAACTCATGATCAAAATGTATTCGGCTTCAATTTTATAGCTTTAAGCTACTCACAATCAGATAAAAATAAATATGCATATAAATTAGAAGGTTTTGACAAAGATTGGAATTATATTGGTAATAAAAAATCAGCAACCTACACAAATTTAGACCCTAATGAATATGTTTTTAAAGTAAAAGCATCAAATAATGATGGCTTATGGAATGAAAAAGGTCAATCCATCAAAATAACAATTCTTCCACCTTTTTGGAAAACTTGGTGGGCATATCTTTTGTATTTATTCATATTAATAGCGGCTTTTTATTTAATACGAAAGTACAGTTTATTAAGAATTCATGAAAAAAACGAATTAAAACAAGAACGTTTAGAAAAAGAGAAAATTGAAGAAATAAATAGTTTGAAACTAAAATTATTTACCAATATTTCACATGATTTTAGAACACCATTAACGCTTATTGTTGGCCCTTTAGAAAGGATGTTAAAAAATAAAGAGGGAAGTAATTATATACAGAAACAGCATCAAACAATGTACAGAAATGCCACTGTTTTACTGCAATTAATAAATCAACTTTTAGATTTTAGAAAAAATGAATCGGGCAAATTAAAGCTAAAAGCTTCTCAAAACAATATCGTTTTGTTTACAGAAAATATTAAAAAATCCTTTGAAGATTTAGCCGAATTTAGAGAAATAGATTACAGTTTTAAAACTACAGACATAAATCTAGAAATTTGGTTTGATGTTATTAACCTTAAAAAGGTTTTATTTAATCTACTATCAAATGCTTTCAAGTTTACACCTAATAACGGTAAAATTAAAATAATAATATCTACTACAACAAAAAATAGCAAGAAAGACAATTTTGTGAAAATTGAAATAAAAGATAATGGGAAAGGAATTCCAAAAAAGAATTTAAATTTTATTTTTGATCGTTTTTACCAAATAGAAAGAGACGATAGTTCGCGTTCAGGTACTGGTATAGGTCTTGCTTTAGCTAAAAGTATTATAGAACTTCACAGTGGCAGCATAAAGGCTAAAAGTAAAGAAAAAGAAGGAACATCGTTTGTGATTTTATTACCATTTGGGAAAAACCATCTAACAAAAGAACAAATTATTAAAGAGACAAATGAGATAGAAACGGTTAATTTCTACGAAAATGTCATTGTTAACTCTTTCAGAGAAAAATCTGAAAACAAAATTTTTGAAAATAGTGTAATAATCCCTGAAATACCAACAATATTAATTGTTGAAGATAACCCAGAAGTTCGAGTATTTGTTCGAGAAATATTTCAATTAAACCATAATATTCTTGAAGCTGGAAATGGAAAGGATGCTTTTGAAATTGCAAAAAATAAAAGTGTAGATTTAATCATTAGTGATGTTATGATGCCTACAATGAATGGTATTGAACTTTGTAAAAGTATAAAAACAAATATAGTTACAAGTCATATACCTGTTTTATTATTAACAGCACAAACATCTCAAGAATCTCAAAAAGAGGGTTATAAAACGGGTGCCGATTCCTATGTCACAAAGCCCTTTGATGCAAATATTTTAGAACAGAAAGTAAAAAATCTTTTAAAAACAAGGCAAAACCTTATTAAAAAATTTAAAAAAGATCTTATTTTAAAGCCTAAAGAGTTAGAAATTACTTCTGCCGATGAAATTTTCTTGCAAAAAAGTATATCATTAATAGAAAAAAACATCAATAATCCAGAATTTACAATTCAAGATTTTATTTCAGAAATAGGTATGAGTAGGTCTGCTTTGTATAGAAAACTAAAGTCACTTACTGGTCAGTCTATTTCAGAATTTATAAAAACTATTAAATTGAAGAGGGCAGCACAATTAATTACTCAAACCAAAATGAATATTTCTGAAATAGCCTTTGAACTTGGTTTTAATGATTTAAAACATTTTAGAAAATCTTTTAAACTACAATTTAATGAATTACCATCTCAATATCGCATTATGAATGCGAAGTAAGCTAAATTATTTTTCTTGAAATATAAGTTACTTAATTTCAGTAGTTTTAAAGTATTTAGAACAAATAACCCCATTTCAAAGAGTCAGAATCCCCCTTAGATTACCTAAATACTATCTTAACTTTACATTGTAAAATTAAACCAAAATACAATGGTAAAAAATCACATTACGCTATTTTCTGATACAATAAAAACTAACAATATTATCCTGTATTTGTTTTTAATGTGCGCTCTTAGCACAAGTAACATTTATAGTCAAGTAAAAACAATTTCAGGTATTGTTTCTGATGAAATAGGTGATCCTTTACCTGGAGTATCAGTATTAGAAACAGGGACTTTAAATGGAGAATCAACAAATTTTGATGGTAAATTTTCAATAAAGGTAAAAGAAGGTTCTTCTTTAACCTTTAGTTACATAGGTTATAAACCTGTAGTGAAAATTGTAGGTAAAGAAAATATAATTAGTGTTGGATTAAAACCAGATATAGAAAATCTTGATGAAATTGTAGTAATTGGTTTTGGTTCTGTAAAAAAGAAAGATTTAACAGGCTCTGTTTCGACTGTTAAAATGGAAAAACTTACTGAAGCTCCTGTTATAAGTTTTGATAAGGCTTTAGCTGGAAGAGTTGCTGGTGTGCAAGTAAGTGGAGGAACTGGAGAGCCCGGGTCAGGAGGAAACATTGTAATCAGAGGGGCAAATACTGTAAATGGAGACAACTCTCCATTATATGTTTTGGATGGCTTTATCGTTGAAAACTTTAATCCAAGTCTTATTGATCCCTCAGATATAGAATCTATGAACGTTTTAAAAGATGCTTCTGCGGCTGCAATTTATGGAGTTAGAGGAGCTAATGGAGTTATCATAATAACTACCAAAAAAGCAAAAGTCGGTAAAACCTCTATTTCTTATGAAACAAGGCTAGATGCCAAACAAGTAACCAAAACATTGGATGTTTTGGATTCTTACGAGTTTTTAAAATTGTCTAGTGAAATTAATGCTAACAGTGCTGCATCTAGGTATTTTACAACGAGAGATCCTTTAACGGGAATTGGTACAATTGTTGGTACTATTGAAGATTATATTGATGCACCAACCAGAAACTGGCAGGATGAAGCATTTAGAACTGCTTTTGCTAAAACACATAAAATAAACATTTCTAGTGGTGGAGAAAAAACAAGATTCAATGCTTCTGTTAATTCTTTAAAAGATGAGGGTTCTTTGCTAAATTCTAGTTTTGAAAGGTTAAATGGTAGAATTGATATCAATCATAAAGTTACATCTAAATTAGATACTCGAATAAGTCTGTTATATACCAATAGCAAACAATCTGGTTTAGATACACGAGGTAATTCATCTTACTCTTTTATGAGAAATTTAATTACCTATAATCCTGTAGCAAATAAATTTTTAGATTACGGAGGTACAGATCCTTTAGATGGAATTAGTGATGAATTCGATTTAATTAATATAGTAAGTTGGCACCCAATAGTATCTTTAGAAAACGAACAACGAAACCGTGTAACAGATCAATTTATTGCAAATTTAGGTATAAAATATAGAATGAATTCAAACATTACTTTAGAATCCAAAGTAAGTTTGAATAATCAGTTTAGAGAAAGTGATTTATTTAATAATAGTAAGACTGTTTATGGTAGATTAATTAATAAAATTGATGGTATTAATGGCTCAATAGATCATATAAAATGGAATAATTTTAATAATGTAAACACCATTAATTATAAAAATAATTGGAATGGTCATTCTATAAACGCATTATTTGGGGTTACTTTTGATAAAAGAAAAGTTAGTAGAACCTATACAAGATATATAGATATTCCTCAATATGTAGAAGAACTTGGAGTAAACAGTTTAGATTTAGGAACTTTAGATGAATCAAGTGATATCAACGGTATCATTAACGAAACTGCAACTTTCTCTTTACTATCAAGATTAAATTATAATTACAAAGGTAAATATTTAGTAACTGCTTCATTAAGAAGAGATGGTTCTTCTATTTTTCGTGAGAGAAATAGATATGGTTATTTTCCGTCAGCAGCCATATCTTGGAATGCACATAAAGAAGGATTCATAAAAAATTTAAATGTTATTTCTCAATTGAAGTTTAAAATGGGTTATGGTAAAACAGGAAATGATAGAATTCCTGCAAGTGCAAGAGATCCTTTTTTATCAGCAAATAATGCGAGTTATTTCTTTAATGGACAAACAATACAAGGTGTAATTCCACCGACACTTGGTTCAAACCCAGATTTAGCATGGGAAACTACAGAGCAATTGAATTTTGGTGTAAACACAGGGATTTTTGATGGTAAATTTTCTGTTGCTCTTGAATTATATCAAAAAGACACAAAAGATTTATTACTTAGAGCAGATACAGCCCCCTCTCAAACAAATTTAGCTCAATATGTCAATACGGGTCACGTTAGAAATAGAGGTTTAGAAATAACTCTAGCTACTACAAATATTTCAACAAAAGATTTTAGTTGGACGTCAGATTTTAATATCTCATTTAATCGAAATATAGTAAAATCATTACCAAACAGTAAGCCGATTATTGGAACCCCTAATTATTATAGAAGGTTAAGCACAAATCAATTTATTGTAGAAGAAGGGCAACCCTTAGGAAATATGTTTGGCTATGTTTCAGACGGAGTATATCAAATAAGTGATTTTCAAAATTATGATGCTACAGCATCTACGCACACTTTAAATCCTATGCAACCAAGTTACAGAAGTCATCAGCCCGGAGATGAAAAATACAAAGATTTAAATGGAGATGGAAAAATAACAACGGCAGACAAAACAGTAATTGGTAATGCTCAACCAGAATGTTTTGGTGGTCTAACAAATACATTTAGGTATAAAAACTTTCAGTTAAGCACATTTTTACAATGGTCCTATGGAAATGATGTTTTAAATGCCAATAGACTAGTTTTTGAAAGTATGCAAGTAGCTAACCAAAACCAATTAGCAACTACACTAAATAGATGGACTCCTGAAAACCAAAATACAACAATGCATAGGGCTTTAGGACAAGGTTTTGAAGATATTTCATCGAGGGTTGTAGAAGATGGTTCATACTTAAGGTTAAAAACAGTAAATTTCTCTTATACCCTGCCAAAAACTTTTTTAGAAAGTTATAAAATAACTAGTTTAAAAGTCTATTTAGCAGCACAAAATTTATTTACAATTACCAATTACAGCGGTTTTGACCCTGATGTATCTGTAATTAATAACCCTATAATGCCTGGAGTAGATTATTCTGGATATCCAATTCATAAAATTATTAGTGTTGGATTTAATGTTACATTTTAATATACAAAAATTATGAAAATAAAATCAATATTTATAATAGTATTCTCTTCAATAGTACTTTTGGGATGTGATAATGAATTAGATATAATTCAAAAAGATAATATTACACCAGACAACCTATACAATACCGAGGCTGGTGCATTAGCAGGTATTGCTGGTGCTTACAGTAGAATTGTAGCAGTATATAAAGAAGCTGTTATCAATGCTCAATACCCTACAAATTTTACTGATGAAGGGCACTACAATAGAAAAGGTTTGAGAAGTATTTTAAAAAACAACTTTACTGCTGCAGAACCAGATTTAAGATCTATTTGGGGAACATATTATCAAGGAATAGGAGCTATAAATTCAACAATTTCTGGTTTACAAAATTCACTTCTAGAAGAAGATGTAAAAATGAAATTTTTAGCAGAAGCACATTTTATAAGAGCATTTCTTTATTTTGATATCCAAAAAGCTTTTGGTGGTATTAAAGGATTACCCATGCCATTAGAAGATAATAATAAAGAATTATTACCAAGAACAGCAGGAATAGATGTTTACAAACAAGTAGTAAAAGATTTAGAATATGCAGAAACTAATTTACCTACGGCTCAAGAAGTAGTTCCCGGACATGCAAGTAAAAGTGCTGCAAGAGGTCTTTTAGCAAAGGCATATTTGTATATGGCAAGTGATCCATTTAAAGAAACTGGTGCTTATGAAAAAGCAAAAGAATGGAGCTTAAAAATAATTAATGATGGTTATCACGATTTAAACCCGAGTTATGAAGAAGTTTTTAATAATCTAGCAAAAGGAGAATATGAGCAAAAAGAAATGTTATTTCAATTAGGCTTCTCTTTTGCAGATAAAGATACTAGGCAATCGTCTAAATTGGGTTCTGGTTTTGGGATGAAAATAGATGATGAATCTTGCGGAAAAGGTTTTGCTCTAACGTATGCAACCATTACATTAATACAAAAATACAGGTCAGATCCAAATGATGAAAGAGGTTTATGGAATACAACTCCGTATTTTAACAGAAGAGGTAATAACTGTAATTTAAGTACAATTAACAACCAATTTATTTACCCAGCATCTAAATATCGTAGATTTTTAGAGCCAGACAATTCCAATACAAGTTATGGTTCTCACCATTGGCCAATTTTACGTTTTTCAGATATTTTACTTATTTATGCAGAAGCAGAACATAATATTAATCAAGGATCTACTTTAGCTTTAAATGCTTTAAATAGAGTTAGAAATAGAGCAAAAGCAACACCTTTAATTGCTATTGATGATAACGCAATTCAAGAAGAACGTCTGTTAGAATTATGTTTTGAAGGACATAGAAAATATGATTTAGTGAGGTGGGGGATTCTAGCACAGAAAGTGGGAGAAACAAAAGTAGCAATGGAAACACTTTCTAATGATTCTAATTTTATAAATGACGATTGGACCTCTTATGGAGAGCCAAATTTAGGGCCAGATGGACTTCCAGAGAGTGGAGATGAGCCGGCAGTTCGTGAAATAAGAAAAAATGCATTTAACCCTTCTTTTAGTTATTTGGATGGCTACAATGATTTTGACCCAAATCAAAATTATATTTTACCAATTCCAGAACAAGAATTGGGAGTAAATTTAAATATTTCTCAAAACACAGGTTGGTAACAAAATGATAATTATAAAAAACATAAAAATGAAAAATCAAAAATATTTATTTTGGATTATTCTATTATTCATAATCGTCTTTCAAAGTTGTGAAGACTCAGAAGTAGTAGAAACTCCAAACTTTACAATTTCTTACGATATGCAGGCTAAAGCTGGAGAACCAGTTGAATTTAGCATTGTTAATTCTCCTCAATTTTTAAGCTTTTTCTCAGGAGAATTTGGTAAAGAATATAAAAATAAAGACAGGACTAAAGCTGAAGGGGATTTTACAGTTTCATTTGAAACATCTAGACATTATCAAGACGGTGACAGTAGATTAGATGGTGCTTGGCGTTTTATGTATTCAACAGATTATACCGGATCTGGCTCTGTGGCCGATGTAGAAGCAGCAACATGGGTAAACATTTCTGATAGAGTTACGTTTGCAACAGAAAGAACATATAACAAAACATTTTCAGGTATTACAGATATAACCGATTTATCAACAGATAAACCAGTATATATGGCAATAAGAATTTTAGCAGAGGGAAAGAAAACAGAGGGAAACAGACAAGGTATCTTCGATTTTTTTAGTTTCAATCTTACATTAGCTTTAGATCAAACAAACAGCTTACAAATAGCAGATATGAATACCCCAGGTTTTTTTCCTGTAAATATTACTGGAGAAAATTCAAACCCTTCTTTTGATAACTGGATATTAAGAGACAAAAGCTATAGAATGCATGGAGGTAGTGCAGAATACACAAATGATGACTGGCTAATTACAAAACCATTAAATTTATCAGGTACTGTTGCTCCAGACAGAGGAGAACCCTTAAAAACCTATTCAGAGAAATTAGAAAATTTTTCACATACATATCAAAATCCAGGCTCTTATACTATAACATTTGTGGGTAGAAATGAAACCATTTATGGCTCAGAAGAAACTATAGAAGAGTTTACTATTTTAGTTGAGTAGAAAACATAAAAAGTAAAACAGAAAAAGCGTTTCAACTTAATTAGAAACGTTTTTTTAGCCTTGAGACTCAGAACACCCATTACTGAACAGTTATCCCCCTGTGTAAAATGAGATATGAGTTTAAATTTGTTAGCACACTTATTCATGAACTTAAATTAGAAGCAACAATGAAAAAAATTACATTATTAATTTTCGGGTTTATCGCATTTTCAATAAATGCACAAACAATTTATTATGAAGATTTTAGATACGAAAACGAAGAAAGGGGGTTTACTGTACAAAAAGTTGCACTTGATGGTCAAGCAGCAGACCGAGTAGGAAAAAGAGTTGGTGACGTTCCGGATGCATCCGATTCAGATCCTGTTTTTGATGAAAGTACGAGGCCATCAAATAGGATACCACAAGGAGCAACCAGAGAGCAACGGGCAATCGCTTTTTATAATTCAAGTGGTGCAGATGATGCAATAACAAATCACGAAATTGAAGCTTGGGCCTTTATGACAAATCAAGATCTTTCTTCAGCAAATCAGCCAAAAATGTCTTTTTGGACCGAGCAACGTGATCTAGTTGGTGGCGGAGCAACACTCTCTATCTTAGTTTCAGAAAATTACACACATGGTAATTTACCTTCAACTGCTAGTTGGACAGATGAAACTGCAAACATAACAGGGAATATTGCTAAATCCGACATAAACCCTTTAATTTATGTTTTCGGTAGCATAGATTTATCAGCCTATACAAGTAATTCTGTAACGGTAGCTTTTAAAGTTGTTACAGATAATTCTGCCTATGAAAAAGATGTAAAACAACATGGTACTTTTTATATTTCTGATGTTAAATTTGGTGTAGCCCCTGAAGAAATTGCCGATGGATCTTTTTCTGCTTTAAATACGAGTTCTTCTGGGCAAACTGATATTTTTGATATTCCATCAGCAGCAATTTCTGAAAGTAATTTTTCTAATACCTCAAAATGGGCAGACGTTCTAACTACAGAAAGTTCTGTACCAAGGCTTGCAAACGGAGTTTTAATTCCTATTGGAGAAGGTTATAAGTTTAAAGTTGCAGATAAGTACAATCCTATTGCTGTATCAGAAGTAAGATATATTCAAGTAAATGGAGCTTCCAATAAAGGTGCACCAGATAATTCTAAATGGATTGTTCAAGGAAGTAATGATGATACTAACTGGGATGATTTAAGTGATGTCATACAAATGTATAGTTCTACAAACGATATCGAAACCTCAGCATCATTAACAACTACAAAAAGATATAGATATTATCAATTTGTTTTGGCTAATGCTTGGACACCCAACTCTAATTTTACAGCAATTAAACAATTAGATTTTACAGTAGATGCATCTGTGTTGTCAGTAAAACATGAAACAGTAATGGAGGATTTTACGGTGTATCCAAACCCAACCAAAAGCGTCATTAATCTTACTAACTTCAATAAACAAGTTAAAAATGTCAAATTAATAGATGTTACAGGTAAAATAATCTACAAGAGTACAAATACACAACCAATTCATGTAAGAGACTTCTCAAAAGGTTTATATATCTTAAAAATAGAATCTCAAACAGGTGAAGTTTCAAGTAAAAAAGTAATTATAAACTAAAGTATAGTAAAAACTTTAAAAATATAAAAGGGTTATAAGTCTTTTAGGATTTATAACCCTTTTATATTTATTTTTATGTGTATTACCTCTTAAAATCAATATTTTAGATTAGTAAACAACCCTTTATTGACCTACGAAAGCCCTTTATTTTTCGAAACATATTTTAATTTTGTGAACGAACTATTACCAAATTATTTATTAACATAAAAAATACAGACAATGCGTTTTAATATATCTTTCTTATTTCTTCTAATAGCTTTTGCTAGCTGTACAAAATCATCTAATCCATCTCATATTGATTTACAAAAGCAGATAGATGATTGTGAAAATCAATTGAAAATTGCAGTTCCAAAATTAACCGATTTAACAAAGCATCCAAGGTTAATAAATAAAGATAAAAAAGAGTGGAAAGAAGTTACGAACGACAAACTTATTTGGACTTCTGGTTTTTATCCTGGAGTTTTATGGTATGCTTATGACATTACAGGTAATGAACGTTGGAAAAACGAAGCAATAAAACGTACTGAGGTTTTTGAAGACTTTCAAAATATAAAAGAACACCACGATATTGGTTTTATGATGTTTCCTGCTTATGGAAATGGTTATAAAATTAGTGGTAAAAAAGAATATAAAGATATTTTATTAAACTCAGCTGCTTCTTTAGCATCAAGATTTAACCCAAATGTAGGTACAATTAAATCTTGGTCAAACAAAATGCATCCACGCTGGAAACAACATATAACTATCATTGATAATATGTTAAATTTAGAATTATTGTTTTGGGCTGCAAAAAACGGAGGACACAAAAAATATTATGATATTGCTGTAAAACATGCAGAAACAACTATGAAAAATCATTTTAGAAAAGATTTAACTTCATGGCATGTTTTAGAATATGATTCTATTAACGGCAATATACTAAACAGGCACACAAAACAAGGTTTTGCAGACGATAGTAGATGGTCTAGAGGACAAGCTTGGGGAGTTTATGGCTATACAATGGTTTACAAGGAAACTAAAGATAAAAAATATCTCGACTTTGCTAAAAAATTAGCAGATACATATCTCTCTTTATTACCACATGATATGGTTCCTGCTTGGGATTTTGACGTACAAAGTAATCCAAAAGAAGAAAAAGATGCCTCTGCAGCTGCAATTGTGGCATCTTCACTAATGGATTTAAGTACGTTTGTAGATAGTGAAACAGATCAAGAACGTTATTTTAATGCGGGTGTAGAAATCTTAAAATCCTTAGGTTCAGAAAAGTATTCTGCTGTTGGTAAGGCAGATTCTTTCTTGCTGCATTCTACCGGAGCAAAATCTTTGGGACACGAAATTGATGTGGCTTTGATTTATGCAGATTATTACTACATAGAAGCATTATCTCGATTGCAGAAATTACAGTCTAAAAAATAAAAGTAAAGTAAAGTACTACTATGAAATATTTAAGATTATTACGGTGTGTTTTCTTATTAGTCGTTGTTTTTTCTTGTAAAAATAAATCAACATCAAAAGCTATAAAAAATACAAAACCTAATATTCTATTTATTTTTCCAGATCAATTTAGAAATGCTGCCATTGGTATTAATAATCAAGACCCAGTAATTACCCCAAATTTAGACAAACTGGGGAAAGAAGGTATGGTGATTTCTAATGCAATTAGCAATTACCCTTTATGCAGCCCATACAGAGGCATGCTCATGACAGGTTTGTTACCTTACAACAATAATGTGTTAAGTAACAGTAATTCCAAACGACACAAATACAATAACTCTTGGCAAAAAGACGATGTTAGTATTTCTGACGTTTTGGTGAAAAATGGGTACGATGCGGGCTATGTAGGCAAGCTACACCTCACTTCTCCTCCTCCAATCAAAGGAAAAGATACCGTACTTTGGGACGCATACCAACCAAAAGAATTAAGACACGGATTTAACTTTTGGTATGCTTATGGTGCTTTCGATCAACACAATAAACCACATTATTGGATCAATGATGCCAAAGAAGATGAGGTAACACAAATAAATGAATGGTCTGCAAAACATGAGGCAGATGTAATTATTGATTATATCAAAAATCCATCGGCCAAAACAAGAAGTGCAGACAAACCATTTGCGTTATTTTGGTCGGTAAACCCCCCACATCCACCTTATCAATTTGTGCCAGAAAAGTACGTAGAGGTTTATAAAGACAAATCTTTAGACGAATTATTAGTTAGAGAAAATTTGGCTTTGGATTCTGATGCCGCTGAATTTAAGTTTCATGCAGGTGCTACAAGAGAAAGAACACATTTGGCAAAAGAACACGTAAAGAATCATTTTGCCATGGTTACTGGTGTAGATGAACAAATTGGAAGGGTTTTAAAAGCATTAAAAGACAAAGGTTTAGAGGAGAACACCATTGTTATCATCACCTCTGATCATGGAGAAATGATGGGAAGTCATGGCTTAATGTCAAAAAATATCTGGTTTGAAGAAGCTATAAACGTGCCTTTTATTATTAAATGGCCCAAGAAAATTAAAACGAATCAAAAAAGTGATTTAATTCTAAGTGTTACTGATATTATGCCCACAATTTTAAACTTGGCAGCCGCAACAGAGGGCATACCAACAGGGTTAGATGGGAAAGATTTGTCAACAATAATTACGCATGATAAAGGAGATAAACCAACCTCTGCATTGTATTATTACATTGAAGAAGGGAAACCTGCATCTGGTCATAGAGGAATTAGAACTCACAAAAACACTTATGTAATTACCATCGATAAAAAAAATATCGAACGTAAATTTTTGTACGATAATGTGAACGATCCATATCAAAAAATTAACTTAATAGACAAAGACATTGACGCAAAAGAAATATTGCATGCAGAATTATTAAAAAATTTAAATGACAAGAAAGATCCTTGGTTAGAAAAATATCAAAATTTAAATCAACGATAACATAATGAAATTGTTCATGCGCTATTTTCTTACATTTTCCAAAAACAAATTGATTCAATCCTTTTGTGTTGTGTTTGTTTTGATATTACTTGTGAGATGTAATCAAGAAAATTCAGAAACAATTATTTATAAAAGTAATGATACAAAAAAAGAAACTTCATCTTTTGAGAAATTAGAGTTTAAGACCGATAATCCTGAAGAATGGGAAGTGTCTAACAACAGAATAGCGTGTTTGGTAAGTGCTGAAAACAGGAAAATTCAGCTGCAAACAACAAAATTAGAAAATCAAAAAGGAGGTTTAGAAATTAAAGTTCGTTTAGGTTTCTTTAACGACAAAGTATCGAGTTTGAATAAAAATTGGGCAGGTATTCATATAAGTTCCGTATCCGATCCTAATGTGAACGTAAACACCCAAAAAAAAGGGTTGAGTATTGGATTGTGCACAAATGGAGCTTTATTTATTGGAACCCCAAGTCCAAATCAAAACAATGATTCGATTATTAGCACTTTAAAAAATGGAGTTGATTTAAAAGTATCAATTTTAAATAACTCTAAAGATTACGTCATTTATTTTTCTGTATCTGACATTAAAACAAAAAAAATATTATCAAGAATTTCCAAAAAAGGGATTACAAAAGAGCAAATAGCCGGAAGTCTAGCACTTATTAGTAATTTCGAAAATCGAGAATTCAACTCAAATGATAATCCAAAAAGTGTTTGGTTTCAAGACTTGGAAATAAAAGGATCAAAAGTTGAAGAATTAATTAAGTAGCTAGAAAGCTATTAGAAAAATAAATTACGAGTATGTTATACTTATCAAAAACAAAACTTTTTTTTATATTAATTTTTGTGGCACATGTTTTCGTTTATGCACAAAACTTACCCGCTGTAGAATCTTTTGAAGATGAAACAGCTTTGACCACTTATAAAACTAAAAACAGTAACTTATCTACAAGCGAAGAACATTTTAGATATGGTAAGAAATCATTAAAATGGACTTGGATTGGCGAAGCCAATTTTTCTACAAGTAATTTTAGACTCTTAACCAAAAAAGAGAGCCCTTTGGCCTATGGAGATCATTTTCCTGCAAGTCCTACATTACAGCTAAATTTTTATAATGAAATACCTCAAAATCAAAAAATTACTTTTTCTTTTAAAAAAAACGGACAAAAAGAAGTCTGGTTTGATGTTGTGTTAAATTTCAAAGGATGGAGAACAATTTGGGTACCTTTTTATGAAATGAAAGGAAATGCTCCCAAAAAAGGTGCATCAATAGATTATGATACTTTTCAAGTTTCTACCATGTCTAAAAGTGGAACCTTATTTTTTGATGATATTATTTTCTCTCAATATCAAGATGATAGACATCAATATCCAGATGAAATAGTACCATTTGTAAAAGAAGGGCAAGATTTGGCAAAAGATCATTGGATGCCACTCATTAGTAATTATGAGCGAATAAAAAACTTACAACCAAAACCAATCTCTGTCGCAACAAGAATGGATTTAAAAAAATTCGAACAAAAAATTGATGCAAGTCAAACAATACCAAGTAGGTATAAAGTATACATCAATACCTTAAAAGAGATGTTTGCTGAGTTACATTTAAAATTAAAAGACGATAAAGTTATAGGACCACCATTAACTTTTAAAAGAGAAAGACAGGAGTCTTATTTTAACGAAGTACAACAGGGCAAACCTGTGTTCAATGATATCTACGATTTTGGTAAGGTAATGAAAAAACTATCAAATTTTCATGATAGAGCAAATGCAGCAGAAAAAAAAGCCATAGAAGAAATGCTGATTATAGGTGCTAAATACTTTTTAGATCAAGGTTGGGCAGCAGGCTCTAACGGTGGTACGAGACACCATATAGGGTATAATGTAAGAGATATAACAGAAGCATTTTTTAACTGCCGAAAATTATTATATCGAGAGGGCTTACTGAATGAAATTGCAAGGAGCTTACATTGGTTATTTAATATAGGCATGTTGTTAGAAGATGAAAGTAAATTTCATGTGAATATTGACTATTTAAATACGCAATCGTATTATCACTTAATGCTCATTTTTATGTTTGAAAAACAAGAAATGCAAGCGGCCATTTTAAGTGCATATTCAAAATATATATCTATTACGTTGGCACAGCAAAAGGAAGAATGGGGCTTTAAAATAGATGGTACAGCCTGGCATCACAATGGACATTATCCGGCCTATGGAATTGGTGCATTCAACAATGTACCTAAAGTGATCAATACGTTAGCCAGAACTCGTTTTAGAATTAGAACAGAAGGTCATGAGAACTTCAAAAAAGCATTTTTAGCGTCAAGAATCTACAGTCAAAAATTCAATTGGGGTTTTGGTAGTTCTGGACGTCATCCTTTAGAGGATAACGGAATCCAAAAAATGAAAGATAGATTTTTGTGGATGGCAAATGCCGGGGATCCGGTAGGAAAATTAAAAATAGATAAGGATGTTGCTGCTGCATATCTCAGACTTTGGGGAAAAGAGGATCTTTTTAACTCCTCTCTATTCACAGAAATAAATGGGATACAAAAAGAAGATGTATCCGGCTATTATACCTTTCCATATGCAGCACTTGCTGTGCATAGAAGAGACAATTGGGCAGCTTTCATTAAAGGATACAACAAATATGTTTGGGCATCGGAAATTTATGTTGCTTCAAATAGATATGGGAGATATCAATCTAATGGGTCGATACAATTATTAAATGAACAAGGAGAAAAAGGAAGTGGTTTTCAACAAAAAGGTTGGAACTGGAATCGTTACCCAGGAACTACTGTAATTAATTTGCCTCTTAAAGAGTTAGAACCCAAAATGCCATTAATTATGTTTCGCTCTGAAGAAACTTTTGCAGGAACAGCAAAACTAGGAGGAAATGGAATTTTTGGAATGATTTTAAACGAAGGTAAAGGCTCTAATGCAGACGGCAGAGAAGTAAATGTTGGCTTTTATGGAAAATTAAAAGCTAAAAAATCTGTTTTTTCTTTTGGTGATAAATTAATTTGTATTGGTACAAATATATCTAGTATTGATGATAAAAACTCAACACAAACCAACTTGTTTCAAACGTTTTTAGAGGCTAAAAAAGATAAAATTTTTACATCACTTGGAGATGTAAAAAAGTTTTCTTTGAAAGAAGAAATCCCTAAAAACACAGAACACAAAAACTGGATTATTGACAATTACGGAAATGGATATCATGTTTTATCAAACGATATTGTTCATTACCAAAAAGAACATCAAAAATCGTATCATAATAAATATTCGATTAATACCGGTAAAATGAACCCGAAAGGAAAAGGAGCTCAAGAAACTGAAGGAAATTTTGCTTCTGCCTGGATTAATCATGGCTTAGCCCCAAAAAATGCCAGTTATCAATATGTAATTTACCCTTTTAACAATGAAGATGAAATTAAAAGTTTTGGAGAAAAAGTAAAAACCGACAATTCTTACAACATCTTAAAAGCGAATGAAACTGCCCACATTGTGCACGATAAAACAACTAATACAACTGGATATGTTATTTTTGAAGCTGATAAAAATTTAGAAAACGGAATTATAAAATCGGTGTCTAAGCCTGCTTTAATTATGGCAAAAAAAGACGATGACAATAGCACTACCTTAAGTATTGTTCAACCAGACTTAAACTTTGAGCCAAAGGGGAGCAACAGATTTATAAATTTTAGCAGACCTGTGAAGTTTACAATTACTTTAGATGGAAAATGGTCGACAACGCTTTCAAAAAATGTACTTTCTGTTGATCATGTTAGTAAAGGAACCGTCATTTCTTTAGAATTAAAAGATGGTCTATCTCACGAGATTACTTTAATGAAAAAATAGTGAAGAGTTATAAATTTATAACATGATTTTTCAAAATATTGGATCTTTAGGAGATTTGCTTCTTCCAAAAATTTGAAATAAAACACATGCTAAAAAAATAACCCAAGAGAATTTGTGAAATTTAAATGTGTAAGAAAAAATTCAAATTAAGAAATATGAAATTTAAAAATTATCATTTGTTTTGTTGTATTACAATTGCATCAGCAATAATAATTAGCTGTAAAACAAAACTTTCAGAAGAAAAAAATACATCAAAAGAAACTAAAAAACCAAACATTGTTTTTATTTACACTGATGATTTAGGCTATGGAGATATAAGTGCTTATGGAGCGACAGAAATTAAAACTCCAGCCATTGATAATTTAGCTAAAGAAGGTATTTTATTTAGCAACGCTTATGCAACTGCAGCCACTTGTACACCATCAAGATATTCTTTATTAACGGGAAATTATGCTTGGCGAAAAAAAGGAACAGGAGTTGCTAAAGGCGATGAAGCACTGCTAATTGATACTAAAAGAACCACATTACCAAACATTTTGCAAGGTGCTGGTTATCAAACAGGAATTGTTGGCAAATGGCATTTAGGTTTAGGAGATGAAAATGGCCCGAACTGGAATGGGAAAATTAGTCCCGGACCAATAGAAATCGGTTTTGATTACTCCTATTTAATTCCTGCAACAGGAGATAGAGTTCCATGTGTTTTTGTAGAAAATCATCACATTGTAAATTTAGATCCAAATGACCCAATTACTGTAAATTACCAAGAAAAAGTGGGTGACTGGCCAACAGGAAAAGAAAATCCAGAGTTATTAAAAATGAAAACTTCACAAGGTCATAATCATACAATTGTAAATGGAATTAGTAGAATTGGATACATGACTGGCGGAAAAGCTGCGCTGTGGGATGATGAAACTATAGCAAAAGAACTAGTTGATAAATCTAAAAAATTCATAAATTATAATAAAGAAAAGCCTTTCTTCTTATTGCTTTCTACCCACGATATTCACGTACCGAGAATTGCCAACAAAATGTTTAAAGGTAAAAGTAGTTTAGGACCAAGAGGTGATGTTATATTACAATTAGATTGGACAGTAAATGAAATTATAAAAACCTTAAAAGAACAAAATTTATTAAACAATACAATCATTGTTTTTTCAAGCGATAATGGCCCAGTTGTAGATGATGGTTATCAAGATAAAGCGCGAGAATTACTAGGAAATCACAACCCTACAGGAGGATTACGAGGTGGGAAATATAGTGCTTATAATGGTGGCAGTAAAATACCTTTAATTATTCGATGGCCAAATGGAAAAGGTAAAGGAACAGTTTCCAATGCCTTAGTAAGTCAAGTGGATTTTTTAACTTCTTTTGCAAAAATAGCAGGAGTTCATAAAATAAAAGAGGATGTTATAGATAGTCAAAGTAGATTAGATGTATTTAAAGGTGATAATAAAATCGGTAGAGCATCAATTATACAAGAAAGTTTTATGGGACCCATCTCTTTTTTAGAAGGTGATTGGAAATATATTGAGCCTTTGGATGGACCAAAATTAGTTCCATGGGGACCAATCATTGAAACAGGTTTTCAGATGGACCCCCAATTATACAATATCAAAAATGACGTAAAAGAGAAAAATAATCTAGCTTCAAAATATCCTGAAAAAGTTAAATATCTGAAAGAAAAGCTTTTGAATTTAAAAAAAGATGGGTTTAAAAATCAACACGAAGTAAATCTAAATTAAAAATTTACGAAGTAAAAATGGCTATTCTTAATTTTTTTAAACAAACAGTTTTCTTTTAATTCAGCATATAAAACGTAAAAACAAATTTTTAATCTATTAATGTTAACAACAGCCTAGTATCCCCTCTTAATTGGGCAGTATTCCCCCTGTTTGTGAGTTAGTTTCTGCCTATTTTTATAAAAAAATAAAGATTTAATTAAACAGACGTCTACACAAAAAATAACTACAAAATATAATATCATAATTTAGAAAATTTAAAGTAGTAGAGGTCATTAGAAATAAAAGCTTGATTCCATTATTTTTAAAACGGATATAAAACTTAGTAAACGGATTAAAATAAATAAAAATATAATTTTAAAATGAAAAAAAATATTTTATCCTCTTTAGTTCTTGTTTTTGTATTCGTTTTTAGTTCTTGCGAAACAAACAAGCAATACAAAACTATCAAGTTAGCACATGGTTTAGATATGAGTCATCCTGTGCATAAAGCAATGGTTTTTATGGGGCAAGAATTAGAAAAAAACTCTAATGGAACCTTAAAATTAGAAATTTACCCAAATCAGCAATTAGGTTCAGAGAGACAATGTTTAGAATTGTTGCAAATAGGAAGTTTAGACATGACAAAAGTTTCTGCAGCAGTTATGGAAAATTTTTCTCCTAATATGAAAGTGTTAGGTTTACCTTTTTTATTTAAAAATAAAGAGCATACTTTTAGAGTGTTAGATGGTGAAGTTGGTAAAGAGTTACTTGATGGAGGTAAAAAATATTGGTTAAAAGGGTTGGGATATTATGATGCAGGCAGTAGAAGTTTTTACACCAAAACTGAATCTGTTTTAAAACCGAAAAATTTAGAAGGTTTAAAAATTAGAGTTATGGAAAGTGTTACTGCTATGAATATGGTAACTAGTCTTGGAGGATCTCCAACACCAATTTCATATGGAGAATTGTATACCGCTCTGCAACAAGGTGTTGTGGATGGCGCAGAAAACAACCCACCTTCCTTTTATTTATCAAGACATTATGAAGTATGTAAATTCTATTCTTTAGACGAGCATACAACCATACCAGATGTATTAATTATGAGCACCCATTTATGGGATAAATTATCATCAAAAGAAAAATTTTGGATGCAAAAATCAGCAAATGCTTCTATAAAATATCAAAGAAACTTATGGGCAAAAGCAGAAACAGAAGCTATTGAAGCAGTAAAAAAAGCAGGTGTTACTGTTGTAAAACCTGATAAATCCTTATTTCAAGAAAAAGTTTCTTCTATGTATGATGATTACAAAAGCAACAAAGAAATTTATAATTTGATTACTAGAATAAAATCAACTAGATAACAGAGAAAATTTTATTTGCAAAACAATATTTAAGATGAAATTCAGAAAAAAAATTGATACAATATTAGGAATCTCACTCGCCATAATTATGGGAATAATGGTTGTAAATGTCTTATGGCAAGTATTTACGCGTTTTGTAATAGGTACACCAAGTTCTTTTACAGATGAACTTGCACGTTATTTAATGATTTGGGTTGGAGTTCTTGGAGCTGCATACATTTCTGGCAGAAAAATGCATGTCGCAATAGACTTGTTGCCTACTAAACTTAATAAGGAAGGACAGAATAAACTAAAAATTTTTATAAACTGTATTATTATTCTGTTCTGTTTTTTCGCTCTAGTGGGCGGTGGTATTAGATTAGTTTACATCACTTTCACTTTAGAACAATATTCACCAGCTTTACAAATACCTTTAGCTCTTGTTTATTTAGTGATTCCTATTAGTGGAATTTTAATCATATACTACAAAATTACTGATATTTTATACAAACAATTATAATGGAATATTTACCAATACTCGTTTTAATTTTTAGTTTTTTAACTCTTTTGTTAATAGGTGTTCCTGTAGCGTGGAGTATTGCTATATCGTCATTACTAACAATGACGGTGAGTATTCCTTTTATACCAGCCTTAACAACAGTTTCACAAAGAATCGCAACAGGTTTAGATAGTTTTGCACTCCTCGCTATTCCGTTTTTTGTCCTCTCAGGACAATTAATGAACAAAGGAGGAATCGCACATCGTTTAATAGATTTTGCTAAAACTTTGGTAGGATCGCTTCCCGGAGGGTTGGCTTTAATCAATGTAATTGCAGCTATGCTAATGGGCTCTATTGCTGGTTCTGCAATGGCATCAGCATCAGCAATGGGCAGTATTTTAGGCCCAGAAATGGAAAAAGAGGGTTATTCAAAAGAATTTGGAGTCGCCGTAAATATAACATCCTCTACTGTAGGTTTAATTATTCCACCAAGTAATGTTCTTATAGTTTACTCATTAGCTAGTGGAGGTGTTTCTATAGCAGCGCTTTTTATTGCTGGTTATATTCCTGGTATTTTAACGGGGTTGCTTTTAATGTTAGTAGCCTCCTTTTGGGCAAAAAAGAAAGGATATAAAGTTGGTAAAAGAAGTACCCTAAAAGAAGTAGGCAAAACTTTTATCAAGGCGTTTCCAAGTTTAATGTTATTATTTGTGGTAATTGGAGGAATTGTTGCTGGTATTTTTACGGCTACAGAAGCATCAGCAGTGGCTGTGCTATATACATTACTTTTAGGGTTTTATTATAAAGAAATAAAAATTAATAATTTACCTCAAATATTATTAGATTCTTGCGGAACTACTGCTATTGTAATGCTGTTAATTGGTGCTTCAATGAGCATGTCCTGGGTAATGTCTTACGAAAACATTCCTCAAGATATTAGTAACTTGTTGTTATCTTTAAGTGATAATCCAATCGTTATACTTTTAATCATAAATTTACTTTTATTATTTGTTGGTATTTTTATGGATATGACTCCAGCGGTTTTAATTTTTACCCCCATCTTTCTACCAATTATTACAAAATTAAATATGGATCCCATTCAATTTGGAATTGTAATGGTTTTAAATTTGTGTGTTGGCTTATGCACACCACCTGTGGGCTCCGTGCTCTTTGTTGGTGTTGGTGTTGCAAATACAACCATAGAAAAAGTCATTAAACCTCTACTCCCATTATTTTTTGCAATGATAGTTTCTTTATTTTTAGTAACTTATTTCTCAGAATTAAGTCTTTGGTTGCCAAGAATGTTTGGTTTATTGTAAGATGATAAAGTCAGTTTAAAACTAGATTTTACAGTCCATATTTTAAATATGGAAGTGTTAGTTATAGTTATGGTCTAAGAAAAGGAAATAATTCAGCCAAAAAAGAGTAAATCACAATTCGTAAATAAGTTTACCTTAAAAACATATAGCTTTTTTATGATAACAATTTAAATTACTATTCAAATTTTGTGAAATTTAGATCTAACTTAACATACAGAAAAACGAAACTTTCATATTCCTCTTCTTTTATCTTTTACCCATTAATAATCAGTAAAAAATTACATTGAAAGTACAATAAACCTCCTTATTTGAATTGGTATCCCCCTAAAAAAAACATGAACTATCTGTATTTTTGAGAAAACTCAAAAATGTACAGGATGAAAAAAATTACAATTAAAAAGGCATTGATACTGCTTGCTTTTATTTTTATAGGGAGTACAACATTTGCTCAAATTCAGCCAGCAGGAACTTGGTCTGCTATTGGAGATGTTACCATTTCCAAAGTAACAACGGATGCTGACAATGGAGATGGTGCAGGAGACGGTGCACTAAATATAGATGGTACAACATCTACAGTTGGTCAAGGGATCTTATTTACTTTTGATGGGACCATGCAAGAAGGGAATACCTATGCGATCAATTCACATATGTTTAATTCTAATGGCTCTTATGTTAAAGTAAGAGTTACGCTTCATAACAAAACAGATGACACGGAATTGGCGGTAGATGTAGACGGTGGAACAATCATGCAAAATGGAGATGTACATAATATTGATTTCTCGTATACAGCTATTGCATCTGATGCAGGCGATGTATTAGAGTTGCGTTACACCAGAAATGACGATGGAAATACTGCGCGTAACTTTAATGTGGATAACGCTATTTTGAATGGAAATACACTAGGAGCCAGAACCATTATATATTCAGAAGATTTTAGATATCCAAATACAGGAAGTGGCTTTGAAGCAAAAATAATGAGTGATGGAGGTCATCCTACTCCTGGTAATATACTCACAAGATTAAATGATATTCCTGACTCAGCAGACAGTAATAACCTTTTTGATCCTTCTATAGATAGAGAAGCTAACAGAATACCAAACGGAGCAGTAAGAGATCAGAAAGTAATCTCTACATCGGGTAGTGACAACACTACCAATTATGCTGTGGATGCCTATGCAGTGTTTACAACCTTAGATTTAACGGATGCAAATACACTGATAAATCCAAGTGATGATTATGTATATGCAAGTTTTTGGACTCAAAGAAGATATGGAGATGGAGATATCGCAACTGTTACAGTAAGAGCAGCAACTAATTATACTGGAGATCCTAGCACCACTACTTGGACAACCTTGCCTTTGCATTCAGGAAAATTAGGAGATTCTTCAGATGGCAGAAAATATGTGAAAGCGATGGTAGATTTAAGTGCTTACAATGGGAGTACAACAGTTACATTAGCAATAAGATATCTTGGAAGTTCAAGTGCATATTCCGGATCAAACAGAAATGGTACTTTTTACATCTCTGACTTGCAATTTATAGCCCAAGAAACACCTGTAAAAAATGTTTGGAACGGTAACTCAGATTCAGATTTAAGTAAGCCTGCAAACTGGGATACCAAAGCAGCACCAGTAGATACAAACAATAACTTAGTAATCCCTGGAGGTTTATCAAACTATCCAACAGCTACAACCGCTTTAACGGTAAATAGTTTGACTTTAGAATCTGGCGCTTCTTTTATTACTACATCTACCTTAACTGGTAATGTAACCTACAACAGAAATCTAGGATCAGAAAACTGGTATTTGGTATCAAGCCCCGTTGCTGGAGAAACATATGACGATGCTTATGTTGCTGCAAATTCTTTAGCTATCAATGGTGCAAATAATGCTATTAGTACTTATGCACCTGCAGATGACACTTGGTCTTATATGGAAACTGGCGATGCCGCTGCTAATTTTAACGCAGGACAAGGATATTCTGTTCGTTTAGCAACAGGTCAAAGTACAGGAGATATTTCATTTACAGGAACTATAAACACCGCAAGTGTAGAGACCCCTTCTCTTGCAGTTGGTTTTAATTTATTAGGGAATCCATATACATCTTATGTAAATAGTGCAACTTTTTTAGGTGCAGCCACTAGTGCTAATCTAGATCAAACTCAAATTTGGTTGTGGAATCAAGCTACCGGTATGTATGAGGTTAAAACATCTGGAGATGCTTGGGTATTGGCTCCAGGACAAGGTTTCTTTGTAAATGCTACGTCAGCAGGAACCGTTACTTTTGATGAAAGTAATCAAGCTGCAACGGGGAATGCTTTTCTAAAGAGTGCAAAAACTGAAGTGAAGTTAGTATTATCAGATGGCGAAAACAATCGTTTTGCAAAACTTAATTTTGGTGATAATTTTAGCAAAGGATATGACTACGGTTGGGAAGGAGAAACATTTGGAGGGATTCCAAACTCTTTATCAATTTTTACATCTTTAGTAAATGATAATGTTGGTAAAAGATACCAAGTACAATCGCTACCAAATTCAGATTATGAGAGTATGATTGTTCCTGTGGGTGTAACTGCGGATGCAGATAAAGAAATTAC
>Ga0115569_10000738_pt1 | contig 25578 bp, 21 predicted proteins | sample COGITO_mtgs_1205_2_FD_87295 | JGI IMG/M metagenome (GOLD analysis project Ga0115569, IMG submission 87295) | Pelagic marine microbial communities from North Sea - COGITO_mtgs_120503 | ecosystem: Environmental > Aquatic > Marine > Epipelagic | place: Germany:Helgoland, sampling site Kabeltonne... | reverse complement strand
ATGGTATAATTTTGTTTCATCTCTAAACTTTGCGCCTGTTTTTAAATCTGGATCAGAAATTACCGTATTAAAAGCAGTTTCAAATTCATTGCTACCAGGCAAGAACCTTCCAGTATCAGCAAATTTTCTTGCCTCTGCATGAGAACTTGCGGTATAAGTTGGTACTGCTGCGATATAAGATGCTGGCGCTGCTCCTAAATAAGCAGCTGCATATTGACGAAACCAATCTTCATCAGATTTCCATGCTCTATTAATATTTAATGCGGCAAATAATGTATTGTAAGAATCTCCTGCGTTTTCTCTAGTCGTATATCCTCTTACAAAAAAGTTTTTCCCTTTAACCTCCAGTCTGTGTTGGTCTAAGTAAAAGTTTTTGATACTATATTTCTGTCCACCTAAATATTGTGTGTCACCAGTACCTATTTTTGAATTCCAGATAACTTCCAAACGATCATCACCAAAAGGGCGGTAATTTAATGAGGTGCCAAATTTTATACTTTTAACTCCGTAATCGATTAAATCTTTTTCATCGTATCCAGTTCTACTAACTTCACCGATTGCACCTCCTAAATCTGTAGAAGCAACATCTCCGAAAACATTCACACCATTATAGTTTGGATCAGAACTTCTGTCTCCAGAAATATACTCGTCTCCGTCTGTATTTCTATCGTCAGTTGCATACCAATCTGTTCCTTCTAAATAGGATAAGGTTGCTTTTGCTGCAAACTTATCAGAAAAGGCATAGGCCATTCTTATGTTTACGTCATGAAAATTATTATCTCCAGCTGCTTCTTGACTTGTAATTCCTTGTTTGTAAGAAAAACTAATTCCTTGATCGTCAAAAGGACTTTTACTGGTCATAAACAAAATCCCATTAAAGGCATTTGCTCCGTACAACGCAGAAGAGGCTCCTGGCAATAATTCTACTGTTTTTACGTCTAATTCAGACATTCCTAGTAAATTACCAATAGCAAAGTTCAATCCAGGTGCAGCATTGTCCATACCGTCTACCAATTGCATAAAACGGGTATTTGAAAAGGTTGCAAAACCACGCGTGTTTACAGATTTAAATGTTAAACTGTTGGTGTTTACATCTACTCCTTTTAAATTTTCTAAACCATCATAAAAAGAAGGTGCAGAAGTATTTTTTATAGCTCTCGTGTCCATTCGTTCAATAGATACTGGAGATTCCATAATTCGTTCTGGAGTTCTAGAAGCAGAAACGACAATCTCATCTAGAGAGGTTTCGTTTTCAGTTAAACCAATATCTAGTTTTTGGTTGTTATTTAAAATTTCGACTTTTTCTGTTTTGAATCCTAATACAGAAATTTCTATGGTAAAGGGTGGCTTGTCAGCGACATTTAATACAAAGTTCCCATCAAAGTCTGTCGTTGTTCCTACTGCTTTTCTAGAAATTTTTATATTTGCTCCTGGAAGCGTATCACCTTTCTTTAGGTCTGTAACTGTTCCTGTAACGATCGTTTGAGCAACCATTGCAACACTACTAAAAGCTATAAGCCCAAGAAGTAAAATCTTTTTTATCATAATTTATAGGGGTTAAGTTAATCACTTGCAAAGTACAATTTTTTTTGAATAAAATAATGTTTAACATTATATTTTAAATTTTTGCCAAAATTTAGTTAAAATTTTTATGATATCAATAGTCTAAAAATCCCGCTTTGTGATATCAAAAAAAAACATTAGTTATTGTACATTTGTACTTCTAATTAATTTTTCCATTCTTGAAAGTAATTGAAAACATTGTTAATTTTTCTACAAACGAAAAAACTTTTGTCACCATTGGTACTTTTGATGGGGTACATTTTGGGCATCAAAAAATTATTGAAAAATTAGTTTTAGAAGCAAAAAAAGCAAAAAGAAAGTCCGTGTTACTTACTTTTTTTCCGCATCCAAGAATGGTGCTTCAGAAAGAAGCTTCTATTGCATTGATCAATACCATTGATGAACGTGCAAACCTTTTAGAAAAAACAGGTTTGGATTATTTAGTAATTCATCCTTTTAGCAAAGATTTTTCTAGAATGACGGCGCTAGAATTTGTTCGTGATTTTTTAGTAAATCAACTGAATATTTCTAAATTAATTATTGGTTATGATCATCATTTTGGTAAAAATAGAGAAGGAAATATTGTTCAACTAACCGAATACAGTCATTTATATGATTTTTCGGTGGAAGAAATTCCAGCGCAAGATATTGATGATGTTTCTGTCAGTTCTACTAAAATTAGACGCGCTTTAGCAACAGGAAATTTGAACACTGCCAACAGTTATTTGGGGTATCGTTTTATGCTAATAGGCAGGGTTGTTAACGGAAAAAAATTAGGCGGAAAAATTGGCTACCCTACAGCAAATATTGATATAAAAGAGAGTTATAAACTGATTCCTAAAACGGGGGTTTATGTTGTAAAATCAACCCTTGAAAACTCGGTCGTTTTTGGAATGATGAACATTGGAAACAGACCAACTGTGAATGGCAATCATCAAACGATTGAAGTTCATTTTTTTGATTTTAATCAAGACCTATACCATCAAAAATTGACCATAGAACTGCTTTATTTTTTACGTGATGAAAAGAAATTTGAGACGGTTGATCTGTTAATTATTCAATTGAAGAAGGATGAAAAAATTGCACGAGATTATATTGAAAGTACTCCCCTTTTTTAATTCCTCAAAAGGAACAACTCACTTGTTGTAACCTGGTATCATTTGAATAAAAACTTCCTTTTTTAGGATTGCAATACGCGTTAAGGATTGCAGTAAAAAGCCCACAGAGAGGAACGAACGAGGACTTGAAACGAAAAGCCTGACCCTTGTGGTAACGCCCAAAAAAACAGCATATTTATTGTTTTTAGGATACCTCCGATGTGATTGAATTATTTATTATTGATTTAAGGGCAAATCAAAAACACAAATTATATCTTTGCATTTCTAAATTTCTAGACCAATGTTACAAGTACAATTTATTAGAGATCACAAAAAGGCTGTTTTACAAGGATTAGCAAAACGTAATTTTGCGAATGCTGAACGTATCATTGAACAAGTTTTAACTGCTGATGAAAATCGAAGAGGAACGCAAGTTCAGCTAGACAATACATTGTCTGAGTCTAATAAAATGTCTAAAGAAATTGGCGCTTTCTTTAAATCTGGAAAAGCACAAAAAGCAACATTATTAAAAGAAAAGACAGGTCAGTTAAAAGAAAAATCGAAAGCGCTTGCAGAAAAATTACAGGAGTATGCATACGAATTACAAACCTTATTGTTTCAAATTCCAAACATTCCTCATACTTCGGTAAATGCTGGAACCTCTGAAGAAGATAATGAGCAAATTTTTAAAGAAGGACTGGTTCCTGATTTGGGAGAAAACGCACTTCCTCATTGGGAACTAGCAAAGAAATATGACATCATCGATTTTGAATTAGGAAACAAAATTACGGGTGCTGGTTTTCCTGTTTATAAAGGAAAAGGTGCAAGATTACAACGTGCATTAATCAATTATTTTTTAGATAAAAACACAAAAGCTGGGTATACTGAAGTGCAAGTTCCACATTTAGTAAATGAAGCTTCTGCAACCGCTACAGGTCAATTGCCAGATAAAGATGGGCAAATGTATCATTGTACGGAAGACGATTTGTACTTGATTCCTACTGCAGAAATTCCAATTACAAATATGTTTCGTGGCAATTTAATGCACGAAGCAGACTTCCCCATAAAAGTTACGGGATATACACCTTGTTTTAGAAGAGAAGCAGGCAGCTATGGCGCCCATGTTCGTGGTTTAAATAGGTTGCATCAATTTGACAAAGTAGAGATTGTAAGAATTGAACATCCTGAGACTTCTTATGCTGCTTTAAACGGCATGGTAGAACACATTAAAGATATTTTAAGAGAATTAAAGTTGCCTTATAGAATTTTACGTTTATGTGGTGGAGACACTGGTTTTACGGCTGCATTAACTTTCGACTTTGAATTGTTTTCTGCAGGACAAGACCGATGGTTAGAAATTAGTTCTGCCTCAAATTTTGAAACATTTCAAGCAAATAGGTTGAAACTTCGTTTTAAAAACAAGGAAGGAAATAGCGAATTGGCGCACACCTTAAATGGAAGTTCTTTAGCTTTACCGAGGGTTTTAGCTGGAATCTTAGAAAATTATCAAACAAAAGAAGGAATTAAAATACCAGAAGTATTAGTACCTTATTGTGGGTTTGATTTTATTGGTTAATCCTTTTTTATTGTTGGTTTTTGGTAGATCATTTTACCAAAAAACATCAACTAAAATTAATTAGCAACAACAGCGACCATTAGTCTTTTGTATTTATTCATTATTAAAAGCGCCTTCAAATAAGCACTAATTTGTCCGTTTTTCATAAAAAATTTTGAATTGTGTTTTGCAATTTCGTATTGGTTTTTAAAATCTCTCATCATCTTAATTTGTTAGTTCACTTATAGTGTAGTCAATTTTTGTGCCAGAACCTTTCAAAGGAACCGCTCAAAATTGATAGATTTAATAATATTTTAAACTTTTTCTTACTTATCTTTGAATTAGATGAAAAAACTTTGTTTGCTTATTTTTCTTACGATTACTAGCTTTAGCTACGCTCAAAATGATTATTTATTGGGAGAAAGCTACTATAGAGAAGGGGCCTATAAAAAAGCAACAGAAGTTTTTAAAAAATTATATTCCAAGAGCACATTTAATACGACTTATTTAAGCCGATTAATTTCTTGCTATCAAGAGACTCAACAATTTTTAGAGGCCGAAAAGCTATTAAAATCTAAATTGAAGAAAAATCCACATCAAAGTTATTTATATGTCTATTTAGGCTATAATTATGAGCGACAACAACGCATGGAATTGGCTAAGAAGAATTATGATTTCGCATTGGCATCTATTGACAAGAGAAGCACCTATGGCGGAACAATAGGGCTTATTTTTAAAAACTACAGCCTTTTAGACAAAGCTATTTTAGCTTATGAAAAAGTAATGGCAAAAAATGAAAATGCTAATTATAGTTTTCAAATTGCACAGATTTATGGAGAAAAAGGCGCGCTTAGAAAAATGTTTGAATCCTATGTTGAACTGGTAGATAAAAAAGAAGGAAATTTAAATATCGTTCAAAGATATACGAGTAAATATATTACTGATGATGCAGAAAATGAAGCCAATATCATCTTCAGAAAAACACTGTTAAGAAAATCTGCGAGTAACCCAAAAGATGTTTGGAACGTCTTGTTAAGCTGGTTGTTTACCCAACAAAAAAGCTACCAAAAAGCGTTGGTACAAGAAAAAGCATTGTATCAAAGAAAGCCAACAGATTTGAGTGCTATTTATAGCTTAGGGAAAATAGCTTTTGAAAATAAAGATTATACTACCTCGAAAGAATGTTTCTCTTTTATCACGCAAAAAACAACCTTAAAGGAAGAGAAAATTGAGGCTTTTTTATTCCTTACAAAAATTAGTGCTACCAATAATATCCCTGAAACAGAAAAATTGTTTCAATCATTATTTAACGAATTTGGTAAAAATAAACTAACGATAAAACTACAGGTAGCTTACGCTGATTTTTTAACGTTTCATCTAAACAAGCCTTATGAAGCCAAAGATGTTTTAGAAAAGGCATTGGTTTTTTCTCACTCAAAATTTGATAAAGCAAGGATAAAATTAAAGTTAGGAGATATTTTAGTTTTCATAGGAAAGTACAACAAGGCCTTACGGTATTTTTCTCAAATTCAAACCCAACTTAAAAACCATGAACTAGGGCAACAAGCGCGTTTTAAAGTGGCACAAACAAGTTACTTTAAAGGCGATTTTCCTTGGGCGAAAGCACAATTAAAAGTGCTAAAAAGTGCTACGACACAATTGATTGCTAATGATGCGCTAGCCTTGTTTTTAATCATAACAGACAATGAACCTGTAGATGAGATTCCTTCTGGGTTGATACAATATTCCAAAGCAGCACTATTATCTTTTCAGAACAAAACACAACAAGCCATTGACACTTTGAGTGTTATCAATAAAAATTTCAAAGGGCAGCCTATTGAAGATGAAGCCCTTTTTAAACAAGCAAAACTGTTCCTCAAAATAAACCAATATGAAGCTGCAATTATTAATTTTGAAAAAGTAATCTCGTTAAATCCAACAGGTATTTTAATTGATGATGCCTATTATGAATTAGCAGAATTGTACAAAAATCATTTAAAAAGTCCAGAAAAAGCATCAGAATACTATCAAAAGATTATTTTTGAACATTCTTCCAGTATTTATTTGGTAGATGCCCGGAAAAAATACAGAACAATCAGAGGAGACGAAATTTAGTTATGGCTTGTTTTTGGTTTCAATCACCCCCTAAAAAAACTTTTACCTACAACTAATGATCATAAACTAACAACCAATATGTACATATACAACGTAACGATCAATATTGATGAAGCTGTTCATAATGAATGGCTTACTTGGATGGAATCTCATATTTTAGACGTACTAAATACAGGAAGGTTTCTCTCTGCAAAACTCACAGAAGTTTTAGTAGAAGAAGAAATGGGAGGAAAGACCTACTCCATACAATATACTGCAAATACAAGAGAAGATTTAGACGATTATTACGCAAATGAAGCAGAAAAATTGCGCGGAGAAAGCAGTAAAAAATTTAGTGATAAAATGTTAACTTTTAGAACGGAATTAAAGTTGATAAAAGAGTTTTACCCCACAAATACGAGTAATTAGAGATGTCAGTTAAAGCAAAAAAACATTTAGGTCAACACTTTTTAACGGATGAAAGCATTGCAAAAGATATTGCAGATGCTTTAACGGGAAACGGATATGAAGATATTTTAGAAATTGGCCCTGGAATGGGCGTTTTAACAAAATACTTATTGCCAAAAAAAGCGAAGATTACGGTGATGGAGTTAGACCGAGAATCTGTGGCCTATTTAAAAGATACTTTTCCATTAGAACATATTAAATTAGACACCTCTCAAGAACATTTTACGATTTTAGAAGGCGATTTTTTAAAGCACAACATACAAACCCTTTTCAATAAAAAGCAAGTAGCAATTATTGGTAATTTCCCTTATAATATTTCTACTCAAATTGTTTTTAAGGCCATCGAAAACAGAGCATTTGTGCCAGAATTTGCAGGCATGTTTCAAAAAGAAGTCGCCAAAAGAATTGCAGAAAAAGAAGGTTCTAAAGTCTATGGAATCTTATCTGTTTTAACACAAGCATTTTTTGATGTTACGTATTTGTTTACCGTTCCTCCCAACGTTTTTAACCCCCCTCCAAAAGTAGATTCTGGTGTAATTAGACTCATCAGGAAAAAAGATTTTTCGCTTCCTGTTGATGAAAAATTATTTTTTAGAGTGGTAAAAACCGCTTTTAATCAGCGAAGAAAAATGTTACGCTCAAGCTTAAAGTCTTTCAATCTTTCGGATTCTTTAAAAGAAGCGCCTATCTTTGCGAAAAGACCAGAACAACTATCTGTAAATGAATTTATAGAATTGACCAAAAAAATCGGAGAAAATGGCATTTGAAATCACAGAAAAATTTCTAGAAAACCTATCCAAACTCATAGATTCTAAAGATGACCGAGCAATTGCATCCTTATTTGAAGAGGTTCATTATGCTGATATTGCGGAAGTTTTAGACGAAGTTAATTTTGAGGATGCGATCTACATCATCAAACTTTTAGATAGTGAGAAAACGTCTGAAATTCTCATGGAATTAGACGAAGATATTCGAGAGAAAATTTTAGAGAACTTATCTGCAAAAGAAATTGCAGAAGAAGTTGAAGAAATGGATTCTGATGATGCCGCAGATATCATTGGTGAACTTTCTGAAGAACGCCAAAAGCGCGTAATTTCTGCTTTAGAAGATGATGATTTAGCCGCAGACATTAAAGAATTACTTTCCTATGAAGACGAAACTGCAGGTTCTTTAATGGCAAAAGAATTGGTAAAAGTCTATGAAACATGGACCGTTGCTGGTTGTATGCGTAGAATTCGAGGGCAGGCCAAAGAAGTGACCAGAGTGCATTCTATTTATGTCGTAGACAAAGAAGATAAATTGGTAGGGCGTTTGTCTTTAAAAGATTTAATTATTGCCAAATCAGATCAAAAAATCTCGGATATTTCTAAAGCAAAAGTAGATGCCGTAAATGTATCTGAAGACGATGAAGAGGTTGCTAAAATAATGGCTAAATACGATTTAGAGGCAATCCCTGTTGTAGATGATAACAACGTTTTAGTGGGGAGAATTACGATTGATGATATTGTAGATGTTTTAAAAGAAGAGGCGGATAAAGATTACCAATTGGCAGCAGGTTTAACGCAAGATGTAGATTCTGATGATAGTATTTTGGAACTTACAAGAGCTCGTTTACCTTGGTTATTTTTAGGGTTAATTGGAGGAATTGGCGCTTTTTTAATTATGGAACGTTTTCAAGATGTGTTTTCAAAATATACACTGTTATTCTTTTTTACACCTTTAATTGCTGCAATGGCAGGTAATGTGGGCGTTCAGTCTTCCGCAATTATTGTTCAAGGTTTGGCAAATGATGATGTAAAAGGAAGTATCAATAGCCGCCTTATAAAAGAGATGCTTCTAGCAAGTTTAAACGGTGCCATTCTTGCTGTTTTTCTTTTTCTTTTTATCTGGGTAACAAAAGGTAGTATAAACACTGCTATGGCAATTTCGGTTTCTCTAGTTATTGTCATAATTGTCGCTGGTTTGATTGGTACTTTTGTTCCTTTATTTTTAAACAAAAGAGGCATCGACCCCGCAATTGCAACGGGTCCTTTTATCACCACAAGCAATGATATTTTTGGAATCTTAATTTATTTTATGATTGCAAAAATGATTTTGGGAATTTAATTTATTTGAAGCTATTTCCTACTTTACGCTATTGTTTGAATCAAGGAGAAACTGGTTCGCTAACAAATTGCAAAACCTTATAAATTCTTCATCTTTACAAACAAATCCCAAATGACAACACCCGTTGTTACAGCAATATTTAAGGAATGTTTGGTGCCTAATTGCGGAATTTCAACACACAAATCAGCAGCATTTACCACTTCTTGCTGCACGCCTTTTACTTCATTTCCCATTACAATCGCGTACTTTTCATCTTTCTTTGGCAAAAAAGTATTTAATTTTGTACTGTTTTCTGCTTGTTCTATCGCCAATATTTGAACCTTTTCTGCTTTCAATTTTTTAACAAGGGCAAGCGTATCTTCAACATATTCCCAATCTACAGAGGCGGTAGCGCCAAGAGCTGTCTTATGAATGTCTTTGTTTGGCGGTGTAGCACAAATACCACACAAATAAATTTTTTCTATCAAAAAAGCATCCGAAGTTCTAAAAACAGCACCAATATTATTTAAACTTCTAATATTATCCAAAACAACAATTAAAGGCGTTTTTTGGGTCGTTTTAAATTCATCAACGGTAATTCTACCCAGTTCGTTGTTTTTAAGTTTTCTCATATTCTAAATAGGCTTGTATTGGGTTTTTTGTTTGGCTAAAATACGTTTTCAAACTGTAAGGTTCGTTAAATTTTATCGACTTTGAAAAGACAATCTCTAGAAATTATGAAAAACTTTTCTCTTTTAAGCTTTTGTTTTGTGGTGTTTTTTACATCCTGTAACATTGATGATGACATTATAAATGATTATCAAGAGCCTTCTATTACTATTGATGAAAAGAATTCAGGCGTGCCTATTCCATCTGAATTAACAATTTCAGAAAGTTATGACTTTTCGGAAGTCTATTCGATAAAATACCTTAACGATGTTGGAGAACTAAAAAAAGAATTAATAACTTGGGAAAGTTCAGATATTTCTATACTAACAATTAATAACCAAGGATTGGCAACTGCCGTAAACTCTGGAGAAGTCACAATTTCTGTATCTGCCACCAATGACAATCCGAATGGAGAAAACACTAAGATAACGAAAGAAGTTGCCACAATTAGAATAACCTCTGTTCCCGAAGTTTTAACAGTAACAAACCCAATAAAAACTTTATCAATAGATGAAAAATTTACTTTTAAAACAGCCTATTTTAACAACGCAGGCAACCAAGATAATACGGTTTCATTAGTATGGGAAAGTACTGCCCCAGAGATTGCAAGCATTAGCAATACCGGTGAAATCACTGGAAAAAGTAAGGGAACATCAGAAATTACAGTAAAAACAGCAACAAATTCTATTGCAACAACTTTTACAATAAAAGTAAATGAAAATATTTCTATGATTCGAATTAACAATCCATTAGTAGCAAATTTAAAAATTGGAAGAACACATCAATATGAATATTCTTATTTTGATGAAAATGGAGCAATCAATACAAGTAATACCATTAATTGGGAAAGTTCCAACACCCAAATAGCAACGATTAGCAACAACGGTTTAATAACCGCAATAAGCCCTGGGAGTACAACAATTACGGCGACTACTATAGAAAATGGAACAACAATAACATCTCTACCAACAACAGTAACTACTTCTAACAATACACTTTCTATTAATGAAATTTCAAGTGTAACCATTGGTGACACTCATCAATATACAGCAGAGTTTGAAGGTACAACTCCAATAACATGGAGCTCTTCAGACGTGTCTGTTGCAACGATAAGTTCCAATGGTTTCTTAACTGCCGTTGCTGCTGGAGATACGACGATAACCGCTACAACAGTAGAAGGCGGAAAAACAATAATGGCCACTACTAATCTAGAAATTAAAGGAGACGATTCGAAATCTGGCACATTAGAAACGATTTCTTATAGTGTAAAAGGTAAAGTAACCTTAACAAGCACAATGATGACAATTGCCAATTTTAATAGCACAGCGCCTGATACTCATGTTTACTTAACAAATAACCCAAACAGAAATCAAAATGACAGTAACGATTATCATGTAACAACAAATGGAAAAATATTTTCAAATGCTTTGATTACAATAGCTTTAGATAATATTGATATTAATACTTATAGCCATGTGGTTATTACATGTAGATCTTTTGGAAACTTTATTATGGGTAAAGCCGAATTAAACTAAAACGTATATCTAATGACAAAGATTACTAAATATATCCTCTTTTTTTCTTTAATTTTCACAACTACCTTGACCGCCCAATGGTCTAAAGGGAAAGGAAAGGGTTATTATAAACTCTCTGCGTGGTCTTTAACAGCAGACCAACACTATATAGCTTCAGGAGAAATTGTTGAAAATACGACGAGAAATACTCTTAATTTTAGTTTTTACGGAGAATACGGAGTTACAGATAAAATAGATTTAATTGCTTATGTTCCTTTTTTTACTAGAAATACTCAAAACAACGTAGTATCCAAAGTACGAGGAAATATTATTAATAATGGAGCTGCTTTAAATTCTTTTGGAGATACAGACATTGGTATTAGATACGGAATTTTGAAAAACAATTCTTTAGCGCTTTCAACCTCTTTAAAATTAGGGTTACCAACAGGAGAAACTTCTGGAGGAAGTTCAGCTGCACTACTTCAAAGTGGAGACGGTGAATTTAACCAAAAATTACAAGTAGATTTAGGTATTCCTTTTAAGCTTGGTAAACTTTCTGCTTTTGGTAAAACATCTATTGGCTATAATCACAGAACCAAAGGCTTTTCTGATGAAATAAACTTTGGAGGCGAAATTGGTTTACATTTTTTTGATAAACTCTGGATTATTGGGAAACTCAATATTTTAAAATCTACAAAAAATGGCTCTTTATTAGATGAAAACAGCAATGGAAGTCTTTTTGCAAATAATATAGAATATACCAATCTTGGTATTGGATTCGCTTATTATATCAATAAAAAAATAGGCCTTTCTTACGAGTATGGAAGCGCTATCAGCGGAAGAATTATTGCCGCTGCTCCAAGTCATTCTGTAGGTCTTTTTATAGACATAAAATAGCCTTTATATATATAACTCAAAACAGCTAAAATGAGTTTATTAATGTGCGCTAAAAGGAGGGTTAAAAAAGTTTCTGCTAACTTTTTTAATGATTTTTTATTATTGGTAGTTTAACAAATAACTAAAAAGGAAACACTAACAACTATATTTTCTATCTTAGCAAAACGAATTGAAAATTTTCTAAGGCTTGGCAAAATCTACCGCTAAAAAAGTAACTCCTTTAATGAAACAATACAATGCAATCAAGACAAAGTATCCTGATGCAATGTTGCTTTTTCGTGTAGGAGATTTCTATGAAACTTTTGGAGAAGACGCTAAAAAAGCGGCAGGAGTTTTAGGAATTACATTAACAAAACGAGGGGCAGGAAGTGAAACAGAAACTGCGTTGGCGGGTTTTCCACACCATTCTTTAAATACCTATTTACCAAAACTAGTAAAAGCAGGAATGCGCGTTGCCATTTGTGATCAGTTAGAAGATCCAAAAATGACAAAAACTATTGTAAAACGTGGGGTTACAGAATTAATTACGCCAGGGGTTTCTCTAAATGATGAGGTTTTACAAAGCAAAACAAACAACTTTTTAGCAGCTGTTCATTTTGACAAAAAACAACTCGGTATCTCTTTTTTAGATATTTCTACCGGGGAATATTTGGTAGCACAAGGAAATGCGGAATACATCGATAAGTTGTTGCAAAATTTTAATCCGAGCGAAGTTTTAGTTCAAAAACAAAATAAACAGGAATTTTTAGCCCTTTTTGAAAACAGATATTATACCTTTTATCTCGACGATTGGGTTTTTCAAAAAGAGTACGCAATCGAAACGTTACAAAATCATTTTGAAGTAAAAACCTTAAAAGGTTTCGGAATTGAAGAGGTTAAAAACGGAATTATTGCTGCCGGTGCCGTGTTGTATTATTTATCAGAAACGCAACACAATGAACTAAAACATATACAAGCCATTCGTAGAATTTCGGAAGATAATTATGTTTGGATGGATCGCTTTACCGTCAGGAATTTGGAACTTTACAATCCAAATTCTGTGAATGCGGTAACTCTTTTAGGTGTTATTGACAAAACCATTTCACCAATGGGTGGAAGGTTATTAAAACGCTGGTTGGCACTTCCTTTAAAAAATATTGATGCCATTAAAAAGCGTCATGAATTGGTCAAGTTTTTTATAGATTCAGATGATTTTTCTCAGACAGTAACCTATCAGATAAGACAAATTTCCGATTTAGAACGGTTGATTTCTAAAGTTGCAACAGGGAAAGCTTCGCCGAGAGAAATTGTCTTATTAAAAGATTCTTTAAAAGCCATATTACCTATAAAATCATCCGCAGAAAAAAGTAAAAATAGCACCGTAACAGGACTCGGAAGTCAACTGCATTCCTGTACAGATTTGATAGCTAAAATAGCTGAAACTTTATTTGATGACGCCCCAGTAAATATTCATAAAGGAAATGCAATTGCAACGGGGGTTCATCAAGAACTAGACGATTTACGCACAATTTCTAACACTGGAAAACAGTATTTAGACGATATGTTGGCACGTGAGACGGAACGTACAGGAATCTCAAGTTTAAAAATTTCGTTTAACAACGTTTTTGGATATTATATTGAAGTAAGAAATACGCATAAAGACAAAGTGCCAGAAGAATGGATCCGCAAACAAACTCTAGTAAGTGCTGAGCGTTATATTACTGAAGAATTAAAAGAATACGAAACCAAAATTTTAGGTGCGGAAGAAAAAATTCAGAAATTAGAACAAGAAATATTTTCTAAATTATTACAATATATTCTACAATTTGTAGAAATTGTACAAGAAAATGCAAAAATTATAGCAAAAATTGACTGTTTATTGTCTTTTTCGGTTTTAGCGATAGACCACAATTATGTGCGTCCAATTATGGATGAATCTACCGATTTGGAAATTAAAAATGGGCGGCATCCTGTAATTGAAAAACAATTACCAATTGGTGAAGATTATATTGCAAATGATGTGGTGCTCAATAGAAATCAGCAACAAATAATTATGATTACTGGACCAAACATGTCTGGTAAATCTGCTATTTTACGTCAAACAGCACTCATCGTCTTATTAGCCCAAATGGGGAGTTATGTCCCTGCTCAGCACGCTAGAATAGGTCTTGTAGATAAGATTTTTACACGAGTTGGCGCAAGTGATAACATTTCTATGGGAGAATCTACTTTTATGGTAGAAATGAATGAAACGGCCTCTATCTTAAATAATGTTTCTGATAGAAGTTTGATTTTGTTAGATGAAATTGGAAGAGGAACCTCAACGTATGATGGGATTTCTATTGCTTGGGCAATTACTGAATTCTTACATGAACATCCAACCAAAGCAAAAACCTTGTTTGCCACGCATTACCATGAATTGAATGAAATGACGACTACTTTTGAACGCATTAAAAACTTTAATGTCTCTGTAAAAGAATTGAAAGACACCATTATTTTCTTGCGTAAATTAGTTTCTGGAGGCTCTAATCATAGTTTTGGAATTCATGTAGCAAAATTAGCTGGTATGCCAAGTATGGTCATTCATAGAGCGAACAAAATACTTGAAAAATTAGAAAAAAACAACAAAAGTAAAGCCGTTAAAGAAGCCTTAAAGCAGACCCAAGAAGAAGAAATGCAACTGAGCTTTTTTCAGTTAGACGATCCTTTATTAGAGAATATCAAAGAAGAAATTCTAGCGACTAATATTGATACATTAACGCCAATTGAAGCGCTAATGAAATTGAACGAGATTAAACGAATGTTGATTAAAAAGTAATTATCTTTGCAATATGTATACACTACTTTTATTTATTAGTGGACCAGAAATTATGATTATCATGTTGATTGTGGTAATGGTTTTTGGTGCAGATAAAATTCCTGAAATTGCGAGAGGACTCGGCAAAGGGATGCGCCAAATAAAAGATGCTACAAATGATATTAAAAGAGAAATAAAAGATAGTTCAGAGAAGCATTCTATTGATACAGACATCACCAAAGACATCAACAAAGAAATTAGTGCTGTAAAAGATAGTATTGATGACTTAACAGGTCCTATAAAAAGGAACATGTAATTTTATTTTACTCGACTAATCGTCAAACCATCTCTAATTGGCAGTAAAACGGTTTCTACTCTCGCATCTTCATTCATTAACTTATTGTATTCTAAAAGCACTTTTGTATCGGTATCTTTTGGGTCTAATTCTTCTATAACTTTACCGCTCCAAAGAACATTGTCAGATAAAATAATTCCGCCCGAATTCATTTTATCAATGATTAAATGAAAGTAATTAATGTAGTTTGACTTGTCCGCATCTATAAAAACCAAATCGAACTTTTTATCTATGGTCGGTATTATTTCAGAGGCATTCCCAACAAATTGCTGAATTTGATCTCTAAAACCAGATTTCTCAAAGAATTTATTTTGAAGCGTTTCTAATTCTTCATTTTTATCTATGGTTATTATTTTTCCTTCAGAAGAAATCCCTTCCGCTAAACACAAAGCAGAATAACCAGTATAAGTGCCTATCTCTAAAATATTTTCTGGTTGCATTAATTTTGAAATCATAGACAATAGCCTACCCTGAAAAGCACCACTTAACATCCTGGGGTTCAATGCTTTTTGCCATGTTTCTTTGGTTAACTCTTGTAATATCTTTGGCTCTTCTTGTGAATGAGCTACAACGTAATTATCTATTTCTTCTGGTAAAAAATGCATTCTAATAAAAATGTTTGGTTCTTTAGAATTTACTAGATCGTTAGACGTTATTAACTCTCTAAATTCAATTGTATTGTTTTTCTTATGAGAATCAAAAGTACAAAAAAACGGAACTTAAATTCTTAAGTTCCGTTTTAATAATAAGTCTATCTTGTTTAGCTCTTTAGTTTAAAAGTTTTTTTTAAAGCCTCTTTGTCTTCTGATGATAGGGTATGTTTTTCGCCTTTACAACTATGAGAATATCCTTTATAAAGGTCTGTTAACTTTACATTTTGTTTTGTGTATAAAATGCACTTTTTACATCCAATAAAATGAATATTTAATTTTAACCTATTTAATAAAGTAGAAGCTCCATACTGACTTTTGTCACAAATCATTGTAGCTTCATCGCAAGTAATTCTTAAATTTTTAAACATTTCTTAATTATTAAACCAGTTATCTTCCATGCATTTTCTAAGCTGTGTTCTAGCTCTATGAATAATTACCCATAAATTTGACGAAGTAATGTCTAACTCCTTACAAATTTCTTCTGTCTCAAATTCTTGTATTGTTTTCATTCTAAAAACCATGGCGTATTTTTCAGGTAAAGCCTCTATACAAGAGCTTAACTGCTTTTTTAACTCATCATTTTCAACTGATTTTTCCAATTGGTTTTCCCAACTTTGAGGCACTCTTTCTTCTAACCAATTTCCTTCATTTTCTCCATCATCATAAAAATTCATTCGAACTTCAGCTTGTCCTTTTTTAGAATTTATTTTTCTGTAATGATCTATTATTTTTCTTTTTAAAATAGAAATCAACCAAGTTCTTTCTGTAGACTTCCCTTGAAAATTTTTTGCTGATTTTAGACCCGCAAAAAAAGTATCTTGAACTAAGTCTTTTGCTAGGTCACTATCGTTTACACGTACAATTGCATAATTATACATATAATCTGCATAATTATCTATCCATTTGTCTACATTCAATAAAAGTTTTTCTTCTGCCATTTTTAAAATAATAACCAAATATAAGACTATTTTTTTTTATTAAAAGTTTTGGAGTTTTTGCAAGTCTAAAAATAATCAAAAAAAACAGTTGATAATTTTCATTCATTTAAGATTAACGAAAAATTAACTTGTCTTATATCAGATGATATTTATTACATTTACAAGATACTAAAAAATAAAAAAGATGTCAGCATCAAAAAAAGAATATAAAAAAGTTACTGTAAAATCTCTGGTGGATATGAAGAAGCATGGAGAGAAAATTTCCATGTTAACTGCCTATGATTTTACCATGGCAAAAATTTTAGATGGAGCTGGTATTGATGTCCTCTTAGTAGGAGACTCTGCCTCCAATGTGATGGCAGGTAATGAAACTACGTTGCCAATTACATTAGATCAGATGATTTACCATGCAAGCTCGGTTGTCAAAGGAATAGACAGGTGTTTGGTCGTGGTAGATTTACCTTTTGGAAGTTACCAATCTGACCCAAAAGAAGCGTTGCGTTCTGCAATAAGAATTATGAAAGAGAGCGGTGGGCACTCTATAAAATTAGAAGGTGGAAAAGAAATTAAAGAGTCTATTAAACGGATTTTGAATGCGGGAATTCCAGTGATGGGTCATTTAGGTTTAACGCCACAATCTATCTATAAATTTGGAACCTATACCGTAAGAGCAAAAGAGGAGCAAGAAGCAGAAAAACTTATGGAAGACGCACTACTGCTCGAAAGAATTGGTTGTTTTGCATTGGTTTTAGAAAAAGTACCTGCAAAATTAGCTCAAAAAATTGCTGAGGCTTTAACAATTCCTGTAATAGGAATTGGTGCCGGAAATGGCGTGGATGGACAAGTGTTAGTTACCCATGATATGATTGGAATGACACATGAATTTCAGCCCCGTTTTTTAAGAAGATATTTAGACTTATATAAAGATATGACGGGTGCTTTTGAAGCTTATATAGAAAACGTAAAAAGCGGCGATTTCCCTAATGAAAAAGAACAGTATTAAAAGTCTAGAGATTTACAAACGCTAAAATGAAAATACTCCATTTAGATACAAACCACCCTCTTTTACTCAATCAACTATGTGAGTTGGGGTATCAAAATGATGAAGACTACACTTCCTCAAAATCTGAAATTGAAAATAAGATTCATCTGTATGACGGTTTCATCATCAGAAGTCGTTTTTCTATAGACAAATCTTTCCTAGACAAAGCGACTCGTTTAAAGTTTATAGGAAGAGTTGGAGCTGGTCTAGAAAATATCGATTGTGAATATGCTGTTGCGAACAACATCCAATTAATTGCCGCTCCTGAAGGAAACAGAAACGCCGTTGGAGAACACTCTTTAGGAATGTTACTATCTCTTTTTAACAAGCTAAATAAAGCCGATAAAGAAGTTAGAAATGGAAAATGGTTGCGTGAAGAAAATCGTGGTATTGAACTCGACGGAAGTATTGTTGGCTTAATTGGTTATGGAAATATGGGGAAGTCTTTCGCTAAAAAACTACGTGGTTTTGATGTTCAAGTGTTGTGTTATGACATCAAACCAAACGTTGGTGATGAGAATTGTAAGCAAGTCTCTTTATCAGAATTACAAGAAAAGACAGAGGTATTAAGCTTACACACTCCACAAACTTTACGTACTCAGAATATGATAAATACTAAATTTATCAATGCCTTTAAAAAGAATTTTTGGTTGATAAATACTGCTCGCGGGAAATCTGTTGTGACAAATGATTTGGTTTCTGGTTTAAAATCTGGTAAAATTTTAGGAGCAGGATTGGATGTTTTGGAATATGAAAAAGCATCTTTCGAAAATCTTTTTTCTAAGGATAAAATGCCCGAAGCTTTTCAATATTTAATCAAATCTGAAAAAGTGCTTTTATCTCCCCATGTTGCTGGTTGGACCATAGAAAGTAAAGAAAGATTAGCGCAAACAATCGTTGATAAAATCAAAACAACCTTTGGTAAGTGATACTAATTTGAGTCTTCAGTTTTGTACTAAAAAATTTGAAAGAGCATATCGAACACTACTTTAAAGAAGCTTTAACTCAATATTATAAAACACAAAGGAACAGTATTTTCAGCATCAGAGACAGTTGCAAATAAAAAATTAATTTGAAAAACCATAAAATGAAATTATTATCCAATAACCCAACAGAAGTATTAATTTTACTTTTTTTAATTGTTACATTTATACAATCTGGAATAGACAAAATTTTGGACTGGAAAGGAAATTTAAATTTTATTAAAGATCATTTTAAAAACACTCCTTTTAAAAATAGTGTACCACTACTCTTAAGCATTATTTTAATTATAGAAATTATTGCAGGTATTTTAATGCTGATTGGGGTCTATCAAATTTATACTTCAGAAACAAAAGAAATTGCCTTATTAGGAGTAACGCTTTCTGCGATTACTTTAATTTTCTTGCTTATTGGTCAGCGTTTGGCAAAAGATTATGCAGGAGCAATGTCTTTGGCCGTCTATTTTATTATTACTCTTTTGGGAGTGTACTTACTAAATAATTAAAATTGATGATAAATAATTATTAATAATTATTTTCTATAATAAAACCCCTTAAAATAGCTGTTTTAAGGGGTTTTATTGTTTTCCTGAACATCAGGCAAGGCCAAGAATGTGAAAACAGACTTACAGTAGCTTAAAACTGTTTTTAATACTTTTTTAGCACATAGATTAAAGAAGAATACTCCGTAGTTGTTCTCGCTTTAAAATTTGAAATAAACCCTCGATAAAAGGCGCTCATCAAATTCATTTTTCCTGTCTTATATTTTTCACTTAAAAGAGAAACATAATAAGCGTCAAATTTCATTGGTATTATTTTTTCTACAACCATCTTCTCTTTAGAGAAAATTTTGTGAATGGCACTTTGAGAAAAATGCCAGAGATGTCTTGGAACATCAAAGGCAGCCCAAAACTCTTTATAATATTTTGCATCATCACTTTTATAATTAGGAACCGCAATTATTAATCTACCCTCATCAGAAAGCAACTCTTTAAATTTTAAAATAGATTCAGATAATTTTTCAACGTGTTCTAAAACATGCCAAAGTGTAATAATATCAAACTTTCTGTTTTCTACTTTCAGGAGTTCCGCTGTTAAAAAAACATCTTTACCTTTCGCAATTTTTCTAGCAACTAAACTTGGTTCAACCCCAAAAACCTTCCATGAATCATTTTGACAAACTTTTAGAAAATCACCAGTTCCTGCACCCACATCTAAAATATTTTTCGAAAGGGTGCTGAAGGAGTTTACAAGTTTTAATTTTTTCTTTAATGTGATGTTTTTTACAAATTGGTATACTTTATCTAAAAGTGTTTTTTTAGAATCTGTGTGGGAAATATAAGCTTCACTTTTGTAGTAATCGGCTAGGTTTTCAGGAACTGGATTTGTAACTAACATTTCGTACTCTTTATTTATCATTACTTGATAAACTTCTTTAGAAACCGAAGCATCTATACACCTTAAAAAAGGTTTCAAATTTTGATAAAAATCTTTTTCTTTTTTCATTTATTTTGAATTGTTCCTCGTGGAACATCTTAGAAAATACAAACAACTATCTTCCCATATAAACTAAAAGGACAGAAATATCACTCGGAGAAACACCACTAATTCTACTCGCTTGGGAAATTGAAATTGGTTGAATTTTACTCAACTTTTCTCTGGCTTCGAAAGAAAGGGACTTTACTTTTTGATAGTTAAATCTAGAAGGGATCTTAACGTTTTCAAGCCTATTTAGTTTATCAGCATTGTTCTTTTCCTTCTCAATGTAACCGGAATATTTTAAATGGATTACCGCTTGCTCAATGACCTCTTTATCAATAAAATTGGCTGCAAGAAAAGCCGTCAATTTTTTTATGTTTTTAAAGTCAGAAAACTCTAATTGAGGTCTTGCAGCAATTTTATAAAGCTTCATCGATTGATGAATCAATGCTAAATTCTTTGCTTCTAAAATAGGGTTTATCTCTTCTTGCTTGACACTCGTCTCTTGTAAAAATTTAATTAACAAGTCTGCTTTAGATTGCTTTTCTAACACACGATCCATTCTTTCTTTAGACGCTAAACCTAATTCAAACCCTAATGGTGTTAATCTTAAATCGGCATTGTCTTGTCTTAACAAAGTTCTATACTCTGCCCTGGAGGTAAACATTCGATAGGGCTCTTCTGTTCCTTTTGTAATTAGATCATCAATCAAAACACCAATGTAAGCTTCATTTCTTTTTAGGATAAAAGGATCTTTTTTCTGGGTCTTTAAGGCAGCATTTACTCCTGCCATTAATCCTTGTGCGGCAGCTTCTTCATATCCAGTAGTACCATTAATTTGGCCTGCAAAAAACAAGTTTTTGATTAACTTTGTTTCTAAGGAATGAGTAAGCTGTGTAGGAGGGAAATAATCATACTCTATAGCATATCCATATCTTAAAAACTTTACGTTTTCAAATCCAGCAACTGCTCTAATTGCTTTGTCTTGAATATCTTCTGGAAGTGAAGTTGAAAATCCATTTACATACATCTCAACAGTTGTCCAACCTTCTGGCTCAACAAAAATTTGATGCCTATCCTTGGTCGCAAAACGATCTATCTTGTCCTCCACAGAAGGACAATACCTAGGACCTGTAGATTTAATTCTACCATTAAACATTGGGGACCTATCGAAACCCTCACGGAGCAAATCATGGACAGCAAGATTAGTATAAGTCAAATAGCAGGAACGTTGTTTTTGCAATGATTTAGTAGTTGGCAAATAAGAAAATTTCTCAGTAATTTCATCTCCAGGTTGTTCTATCATTTTAGAATAATCTAAAGAACGACCATCAACTCTTGGCGGTGTTCCTGTTTTCATTCTACCTGACTCAAAACCCTTTGAAACCAAACTCTCTGTAATTCCTGTCGAAGCTCCTTCTCCAGCCCTACCTCCACCAAAGCTTTTATCACCTATGTGAATCAAACCATTTAAAAAAGTACCTGCTGTGATGATAACTGTCTTTGCTTTTATCTCTAAGCCTAGTGCTGTTTTGACCCCAATGATCACATTCTTATCGAACAATAAATCATTTACAGCATCTTGATAAAAGTCAACATTGGCTGTCTCCTCTAGCATGGTTCTCCAACAATCTGAAAACTGCATTCTATCAGACTGAGCTCTTGGACTCCACATTGCAGGTCCTTTTGACTTATTCAACATCTTAAACTGGATTGCTGTTTTATCAGTAACGATTCCACTATAACCACCCAATGCATCAATCTCTCGTACAATTTGACCTTTTGCGATTCCTCCCATTGCTGGATTGCAACTCATCTGAGCAATATTCTGCAAATTCATTGTAATTAATAAGGTGTGCGCGCCCATGTTTGCAGCAGCTGCAGCGGCTTCGCTTCCCGCATGCCCTCCTCCTACTACAATTACATCATATGTTGTTGAAAACAAACTCATTATATTACCGTTCCACGTGAAACTTATTATTTATTAAACTGATTATCATGCACTTATAATAAGAATTGCCTTGTCTTCAGCGATTCTCATTTCCTTTTTATCTACATCAGACTTATCTGTATAACCCATAAAATGTAATACACCATGAATCAGCACCCGATGAAACTCTTCAATAAAAGGGACCTTATAATCTAACGCATTATCAATGACTCTTTCTACAGAAATAAAAATATCTCCACTAATGACCTTCCCTAAAGTAGTATCAAAACTAATGATATCGGTTAAGGTATCATGCTGTAAAAATTCTACATTTAACTTGTGCAGATAATCATCATCACAAAAAACATAGCTGATATCACCAAGCTCAAACCCTTGTGCTAAAACAACGGCTGAGACCCAATCTTCCAAAAGGGATTCATTATCAATTTGAAATGATGTTTCATAATTGAATGTAATCATACTTTGTCTTTACTTAATGTCAGAAAAATATGCTCTGACTTTATTTTTATAATTTTGCTGCAAAGGTAATGATTGTCTGTTTAATATTTCCGTTTGATTGAAAAACTGCTTTTTAAATTCAGTCGCATTAATTTTTCTCTTCTGAAGTACTTTAAGGTTGGAATTTGATTTTCGCTTGTTATCTTTACCCTGCTCTAAAACGGCTTGACTTAATTTTAGTAATTCATAGTTAAGGGCATTCATTTTTTGTAATGTGCCAAGATTATGTCCTTTTTCTAAAATTTCATTTTCTAAATCTTCCATCTTTTTCAACGCTCTTTTTACTGCTGAATTTGTACCATTACCTTCAGCTTCAGACTGACTAATTTGTTTTTGTAATTCTTGTCTTAACAGACTTTGCTCTTTATATATTTCATAGATATCTGCATCTGAATTATCGTTAGATTCACCTGTGCCCTTCTTTGCTTTCACTCCACCTTCTCCTGGTTTCTTACCTTGTTTGCCTAATTTATTTCCTTTCCCATCCTTTTCACCATCTTTTCCTTCTCCAGACTTGCCCTCTTTTTTCAAACCTTCTTTCATCTTCTGGGACAAATCACCTTGCTTCTTAATCAAATCAGGTAAGCTAAAACCACTACCCTTCTCTTTTTTCCCTTTACCTTTATTCATTGACATTGAATTTTTCATATCGCTTAAAATGTTGCTTAAATAATCAGCCAAATCATTAACCGCAGTCATGACATACCGTTGATTTGAAATCCCTTTTGAAAAATTATTTTCTGAAAAATTATCAAGTGACAGCGCTAAGTTATAATGCGTTGTAGATAAATCATCTTTGATCTTAACAGAAATTTTAGGCAACCTTAGGGACAACACATACAGGCTATCGTCTATATGTTCAAAATACGTTTTTAACTGATTTTGGAACTTTAGGTCATTACCAAAATCCGGATGAGAAGTTGAAGTCTCATCAAATTTATTCATTAATTGCTCTTGCTTAAATGAAAAAATAAGTAAATTTTCTAGGATTTTTCGAAGGTCGTCCACGTTCTCTTCCATGGACTCTCCTTCCATCTCAAGCATTTCTTTTTGCATTTTTACACTCATCTCTTTCATCTTTTTTGATGAATTTTTCTGGTTCTTTTTTGCAGCAGCTGAACGATCTCTAAAAAGGTTGTCTTCAAAACTTTTTAATTCCGCATCAATCTCTTCTTGTTCCTTTTCCACATCAGGGAGCCCCATGGGTTCTTTTAAATTCTCATTGTCCTTGTTAAGCTCCTTTATTTCCTCTTTAATTTCTTCAAAGGATTTTAAAATCTCTTTTTGAGCGATTGCATCATTGGCTTCATTTTGAGCTAAACGCTCTTGTTTTTGGGATAACTTTTCAATTTTATTGGCAATTTGCATTGCTTTTTGCTCAACATAAAAACGTTTTGTCAACTCTAAAATACGGGTTAGGCTTCTCTCCTGTTGTTGGTTTTGTTGCGCTAACTCTTTGGCTTTTTTTAATAAATCTTCCTTGTTGAGTTTCTCCGCAATTTTCTGAATCTCAGCCAACAACTTTTGTTGTTTTTCTAACTTGTTAAGTTCAGCTATTCGTCTTTTTAATACTTCTTTTTTTTGTTGAATTTGCTCGTTTACTGATACCTTCTCTTCTAGGTTTTCTTGCAACTTTTCTGTTTGACGTTGCATCATTTTATGATATTGATTCTGACGTTTTACAAACTTTTTGATTTTCTTCTGATCGTTCCAATTAATCTTCTTCTTTACCTGCAAATCCTTTTGAACCTCTTCTAATTTTTTACGTTGCTGTTGTTGTTTCTGAATAGAATTCTCGATATTATTGATGGTATTTCTTTGCTCTTGCAAAAGTTCTTGCTCTAATTCTTCTTCCGTTTGTTTCCGATAATTGAAAATTTTACTCTTTGACTTTTTACTTCCATGAACACCATCGTTATCAAAAACTTGGAAAAACAAATTATAATTAACTCCTTTTTCAATTGATAAACCACCAGGGAATTCGTAATAAAAAGTTTGAATATTTTCATTCGTAATTTCTAAATCGAGAATGTTTTGAAGTTGTGGGGTGGTGTCAACATAATAAACAAATTGCAATTTCTTGATTCCATAATCATCAGAAACCTGGCCAGCAAACACTGCTGTTCCTCGAGAAATACTGTCAATATTAGATTGAACAGAAATTAATGGGGCTTCATCTTTAACAACAGACACTGAAAAATGTAAATTCTCAAAATTACTTAAATTTGTATTGGAGGAAGAAATCTGATAATCAATTGGTGTGTTTATTTTTTTTGAAAAAATAAAATTATTAATGGATGTCGGTTCAAAAAAAACGCACTTTCCATTGTTAGTAAAAGCCACAGAGTCAGTTTGACTTGCAAAAACATTCCAGGTAATTTTTGTACCTTCTGGAACCACAATATTTCCAGCGTTTTGAATTCTTTCATTTCTTTTACCAATGTAACTTGGATAGTTGAGACCCAATGAAATGTTATTAATTGTAGGTGTCTCTAGTACTTCAATTTGGTATTTTTGAGATTGAACTCCATTTGCTTCCACATAGAAATCAACTGTTTTTTTAACATCCAAAAACGTATATGAAAAAGTTGCATTACTTGAGTTTTGTAGATAATAATGTTGATTTTCAAAATGAATTTTTGCCTCAACAGGCAATACTTTTCCTTTTACACCAATAAAAACAGTAATAGATTTTCCTTGAATAACTTGTAATTTCTTTTCTTTTAAAGAAAATGAAAATGGTGCTGGCGGAATATAGCTAGTTCGATGATTCACAATTCGCTCGAGACTTGATGTAAACACCTGTCTGTTTCCAGAAAAAAGGGTGACCAACAAAATTAAAACTGGAATTATGGCATACTTTAAAAACTTTTTGTTCTGTGTGAAGTCAACCGCTTTCACAAACGGAACTGACTGTAATTCATGTGCTTTTTGATCAATACTTGCCGCTAATAAATCGGACTT
>Ga0115569_10000732_pt1 | contig 25741 bp, 21 predicted proteins | sample COGITO_mtgs_1205_2_FD_87295 | JGI IMG/M metagenome (GOLD analysis project Ga0115569, IMG submission 87295) | Pelagic marine microbial communities from North Sea - COGITO_mtgs_120503 | ecosystem: Environmental > Aquatic > Marine > Epipelagic | place: Germany:Helgoland, sampling site Kabeltonne... | reverse complement strand
TTATCCTTACGAACAGTCGCTACAGCTTGGGCGCGACACACTGCTGCACTGCCTTCGACAGCGCCACTCAGGAGTTTTCACTAGAGCAGAAACGACTTGAGTTACGAAGACGAGCGGGGCATTGATCACATGCAATGATACGGCCACTTTTCCGTTTGATATTCTCCCTGGCGCTAACCAGTAGTGCTTACAGTACACAGGTGCTGCCCGTGCTACTGAATCCAATCGATGACTTATTAAGCGACATGAACGACAATAGCGACTTCATTTCACTGAACACAGTATTCGCTACAAAAATGGTTGATGATCAAGTGGTGCGGTTCACCTCTCAATCATCCAATGGCAACCTGACACTCGACTTTGCACTGTTCGCTGATGCAACACCAGTCACGCGTACGAATTTTCTAAAATATGTATCGGATGGCGACTATGTGAACTCGATTGTCCATCGCTCGATGCCCGGCTTTGTCATCCAAGGCGGTGGCTACTACACTGAAGCAACTAGCAGCTATTTGGTCGATCCAGTTCCGACCGATGCTCCCATCGTCAACGAATTTGAAATCTCCAATACCTATGGCACCATTTCAATGGCAAAGCTAGGCGGTGCACCCGACAGTGCGACCAGCCAATGGTTTGTCAGTATTGGCGAAAACACGGATAATTTAGACAACCAAAACGGTGGATTCACGGTGTTTGGCCGAGTCACGAACAGTACGCTACCGAATGCCGCAGCTTTTGGTAATCCGACGAATTTTCCAGTGTGGAATGCCGGCGGCGCCTTATCAGCCCTGCCTTTGATAGACAGTTTCGATAAAAGCCGGTCGCTCACGGTGACCGACCTCATTCGATTCACTTCGGTGACACTCGAACCGATCGGCGCGAATGATGCTGGAGAGTCGACCACCCTGAGCTTCAGCATTGTACGCAATAGTAATCCCAGCGCGGCAACTGCAACGATCACCGCAGACTCGAAAATACAACTACGCTATCTCGCAAACGCCACAGGCAACACCACGATTACAGTCCGCGCCACCGATTCAGTCGGCAATACCGTCGATGACACTTTTAATCTGTCCGTTCAAAGTAGCTACGACATTTGGCGTGCGTCACAGTTTAGCGGCGACGACTTGGCCAATGATACGATCAGTGGCCCAAGCGCAAATAATCGCGACGGACTCACGAACTTGGAGCGCTATGTTTACAATCTGAAAGACAACTCAACGACCCTAAATCCTGTTGAATTCTCTGAGACTGAAATCAGCTCCGCGTTGTATCCGACTCTAACATTTTCGATACGAAGTAATTTATCCGATATAACTACGCGACTACAGAGCAGCACAGATCTGGGGCAACTTGACCCTTGGGAAACAGCAACACATGTGGAACTGGCTCGCCAGAGCAACGGCACCACCGATGCTATCACGATCCGAAGTAGCACCCCTCACTCTGGCCCGAAGCACTTCTATCGCTTACAATTCGAGCTAAACGAGTAGACGCCGATTATGGATTAAACGATCCAACGAAGCCGCCGACTAATCATTGAGCAGCCTGGCGAAAAACAAACACCTAGGGATTCGAGTGCTGAAAGATACAGAAGTCCAAAAGCACACATATAGATGCCGATAATTAGTGATAGCATGAATGCGAAAGCCGTGGTAAAGAAGGCTGGAATGGTATTGCGATAGCGGTTGTGCAGGGTGCGGTCGAAGAAACGATTTTCAAAGATGCAATCGCTCTATCCACCAGGAATGGAAGTCTTTATTTGAACAGCTTACACTGCTCACCAAGTAGTCCACTGCCCCGCTGATAAAAAAATTACTTTTTTACCAATAATTTCGGAGGGTGCGCCGTTGTAGAGGGAGTAATGCATCCCTTAACTCATTGTTCACTCGCACTGCTCCTTGTCCCCTACTGCCTGATCGCTCAAGTACCCAGTGCAATTGGCGGCGACGGGGTTGATTTGGATGGGGACGGGATGAGTGATCTATGGGAGGCGTATTACGCGGCGCGTGCCCTGCAACCTAGCGCTGACAGTGACGGGGACGGGCATTCCAACCTCCACGAAAGCCGTACTGGCACCGACCCGTTGGATGCGCAAAGCCACTTCCAGGTCGTCGGGCCCACGATCGATCACAGCCAGCAACAACTGCAATTCGAGCACAGCAGTGCCGATGGCAAACGTTACCAATTCCAAGGTTCGACCGATCTGGCAGAATGGAACGCGCTCGGCGAAGCGGTCCACGGCAATGGCGCCCCGCACACCAACCGACTGCAATTCGATGCGGGCTTGCCGGATCGCTACTTTGTGTCGGTCAACGTGCTCGACACCGATGATGACAGCGACGGCCTCACTGCCTATGAAGAAGGCCTAATCGGTTATTCGGACAGCGAACGCCACAGCAACGGCTCCTCCTATCGTGACGATTTTGCACGCACCGTGGAGCATCTCAGCAGCGGCGAAAGTTTCATTCTGAATGCTAAGCTCGTCCCCGGCCAATTACCGACGCTGGAGGAAGCCGCCCGTTTTCTGATTCAAGCCGGTATGGGGGGCGACTATGAATTGATCCAACAGGTCTCGCAAATAGGCTTCACGGCGTGGTTGGTCGCCGAATTTAACCGCCTGCCGACCTATTATTTCCATCGCACTCGCAAACTGTCCAAGACGTTCATCGATCACGAAAACAATGAACAAGTAACCATCTCGCCCTTTGTATGGTCCTGGTGGGACATCAACATGCGGGGCGAAGATATGCTGCGCCAACGGATCGCATATGCACTCAGTCAGGTTCTGGTGGTCTCCAAGCAGGGCAGCGACATTCTTGAAGACAGCCCCTGGGGTATGGCCGATTATTATGACCTGCTGGTCAAATATGCCTTCGGCAATTATCAGGATCTGCTGTATGAGATCACCTATCATCCCGTCATGGGGCTGTATTTGAGTCATGCAAAGAATCGGAAAGCGGACGCCAGCACCCATCGCTTTCCGGACGAGAACTATGCTCGCGAGCTGATGCAATTGTTCTCCATCGGGCTGTACCAGCTCAATCAGGACGGCACGCGCCAACAAGACGCCAATGGCAACGAGATCCCGACCTACAGCAATGCCGACATTCGGGAGTTTGCCCGTGTGTTCACTGGCTTGACCTATGATGCCACCTATGTGGCGGGCGTGCCGGAGGGCCACAGCCCGGGCGTTAGCGGCGCTGTGCTGAATGAATTCGAGTTCCTCGATGTCGAACCCTTCATGAATAATTCGATGCAGGCTTACGAACCAGTGCACGACACCGGCGCCAAGCAACTGCTGCAATACAGCACCGTCAATGGTGCGACTGTCGGCGGCGCGCTGCCCGCAGGCCAAACAACCGATCAGGACATCCGCGCAGCCATTGAAAATATCTTTAACCACCCCAATGTGGGGCCATTTATCGCACGCCTTTTGATCCAACGACTGATCAAGAGTAATCCCAGCCCCGCCTATATTCGACGGGTAGCGATCGCTTTCAACGACAACGGCCAAGGAGTGCGCGGCGATATGCAAGCCGTAGTGCGCGCCATCCTGCTCGATCCCGAAGCGCGCAACCGTGGATATCTCAACGACCCCAGCAATGGACGCCTGCGTGAGCCCTACTTGCGCTACCTGCACTATTGTCGTGCCTTCAACTGCACCACCTCCTCTGGACTGTATCGCAATGTCGCCGACGATGCAGGCATGAGCTTCCAGCAGCAACCGCTAGCCGCCCCGAGTGTGTTCAATTTCTATCAGCCAAACCACTCCCCACTGGGACCGTTAAATGCTGCCGGGTTGGTAGCTCCCGAGTTTCAAATCACCACTGCAACCACCTCTGTGGCGACGATAAATTTCTGGCAACGCGCGGCCTTCTTTTTGGAACCGATGGACTTCAATGATGAGTTCGGTGAAATCGAAACGACATTCGACCTCGAGACTGAATATGAGCTGATGGAGTCAGACCCCGTGGCACTGGTCGACCGGCTGGATCTGATTTTGACTTACGGATCGATGACGCAGTCCTCCAAAGAGAGCATTCTCACCTCCCTCAAACAGGCCACCGACAGCGGTGATTTCGACATCGAATCCACCCTGCACCTGGCCCTCTATCTGTTCCTCAACTCTCCCGAATTCGCAGTCCTGCGATAACCAGCATACAACCATGAAGCGACACTTAAATCGACGTCAATTCCTCGGCGAAGCCGCCTGTGCCGCGGTCACCGCCACACCGCTGATCTCCACCTTGTTGAATTTGTCGATGGCCAATACGCTGGCGGCGAGCAGCCTGCCGACAAGCAGTGCCACCGACTACAAAGCCCTGGTCTGCATCCTACTCGCGGGTGGCAACGACTCCTTCAATATGCTCGTACCACGCGGCAACAGCGAGTACATTGAGTATCAAACGGTGCGCTCCAACCTCGCCTTGCCGCAAAGCAGTCTGCAGTCACTGAATGGCACGTATGGCGGCAAGCAGCTAGGCTTGCATGGCGGGATGCCGGAACTCGCCAGCCTCTTTAACAGCGGTGATGCCGCCTTTGTTGCCAATGTCGGCACGCTGGTCGAACCGACCACACTGAGCAGCTACAACAGCGGTAGCGCACAATTGCCACTCGGTCTGTTCTCACATGCCGACCAGATTATGCACTGGCAGACCAGTGTACCCGACTCCCGCTCTGCCCGCGGCTGGGGCGGACGCGTGGCTGACATTTTGCACAGCCTAAATAACAACGAACGCATATCGATGAACATCTCACTGGGCGGCACCAATACGTTCCAGTCGGGCAATCAAACCGTCAGCTACGAAATACGGCCCAGCGGCAATGGCGCAGTCCAGCCCGACTTCCTCAGCGAGGAGTCCAGCAGTTTTTCGGCAATCGCACGGACCGGCGTGCGCAGTTTAATCGATGCGCAATACAAGAATCTATTTCAAGAAACCTTTGCACGGACCAATGCCAGTGCCATTGATGCCAGTCACGAATTTGCAGGCGCCATCAGTGGGCAGGCCATCACCACCGCCTTTTCGAGCAGCAGACTGTCGCAAGCATTGCAGATGGTGGCTCGTACGATTGCCGCACGTGACACGCTCGGCATGAAACGCCAAACCTTCTTCGTGATGATGGACGGCTATGATCATCACGACGAGCTGATCAATAGTCATGCCGCGATGCTGCCGGTAGTCAGCCAAGCCCTGTCGGAATTCAACGCGGCCATGAAGGAGCTAAAGGTGCACGACCAGGTCACCAGTTTTACGGCCTCCGATTTCGCCCGCACCCTGACCTCCAACGGACGTGGCTCCGATCACGGCTGGGGCGGCAACCAGATTGTGATGGGCGGCGCGGTCAACGGCGGTCTAGTGTATGGCAAGTACCCGGATCTCGGCCTCGGCAATGCGCTCGACACTGGGCGCGGACGGCTCATCCCCAGCCTTTCGACCGATGAATATTTTGCCGAGCTGGCAAAGTGGTTTGGCGTGCCCAATAGTCAGCTTGAGGACATCTTCCCGAATCTCAAGCGCTTCTATAACATCGGCTCCGATTCACCCATCGGCTTTCTGTCCTAACATGCGCACCACAAACACAATTGCCAACCAACCGCGAGCGTGGGAGTCTCTCAATCGTATGGGATCCAGCCTTGAAGTCTATGCCAACGATGGCGAAGCGCTGCGCGCCTTAAAGCAGAAGCATCCCCCTGCCCTGCGGGAGCTGTTGTCTAAATATGAGTCACCACTGCTCGGCTACCTAAACAGTCTCACCTATGACCATGCACTGGCCGAAGACCTGACGCAGGAAACCTTTCTCAAGCTCATTCGGCGTCCACCTCTGATGTTGAGCCACGGCTCGCTGAAACCTTGGCTATTTAAAGTCGCCCGCAATCTCGCCATTGACCAACTACGCTGCCGTCAACGCATTGAACTGCGCGAGACGGTGCCGCACGCCCACGAACCAAACCAACGCGCTGCCGCCCTCGACAGCAGCGACACCGATCTACTGCTGCAAAGCCTGCCGACGGAGATGAGACAAATCGTCGCGTTGCGCATTTTTGCCGACTTCACTTTTAAGGAAATTGCCAAACACCTGAAAATGCCGCTCGGCACGGTACTCTGGAAAATGACCAAAGCGACCGCACACATGCGCAAGAAACTGGAGGAAGACGAATCATGAAAGCGCTCAAACCCGACGACGAAGCATTCCTCAATGCATTGCAGCACAATGCGCAGAGCCGACCATCGAAGCTGCCAGCAGACCAGCGGGCGCAGTTGCACCGCGCACTGGAATCCAGCCCAGGCACTCGAGCACGCAGCTTAGGCTTTGCCCTGCTAGCAAGCACGCTCACGCTCTGCCTCATGCTATTACTGAGTAGGCAAACCACTCATTCGCCACTGCCGCCTGCTACAATCGTCATCACAACTCCAGAGACGACCGAGCCCGCAACCTCCTTGGACTGGAAGATACCCGACAACTTCAGCACACGGATCGCGCGTGCTCAAGCCAACCGGAAGGACCGCTTTCAGTCCTTCAAACCAAGGTCAATGAACTTCAAATCACGCACAAATCATTTAAAATCCAAACTACAAAAGCTCCGCAAGGACCTCAGTTAAACCATCATGAACCACACACACCACCAACGACTCGCCTATCAAATCACACTCGCGCTGCTACTTTTCTGTAGCAGCCTACTACATGCCGACGATCACCAAGCAGAAGCGCTTGAGGCCGAGGCCTCCCGCACCGCATTAAAGAAATATCTGAGTGAAGACGATGAAGGCCGCGCCTTAACCCAGTTTATCCAAAAAGAGATGTCTGCAGAAATTCAGATTTTTTTCGACGGCATGCTTGAGCGCGATCCCTTACTTGCCGAACAGATGGTCGATCACCTGTCAGAGGTCTGCGAGGAATATAAGATGCTGCTACAAGAAGCGCCCGAGGAGGCCGTTTTTTTTGTAAAAATCCAGCGCTATGAAGTCTTGAGCCACGTTCTATCTGAATCGTTTGACCCGGAATCACCGCATGCCAAAGCCATCTCCACAAAGATCCGCGAGCAGCTCGAAGCTGCCTTCGACTTAAAACTGCAATGGCAAGCTCGCGAACTGAAGGAGTTACAAAATGAAGTCCAAGAGCTCAGCGCTCTACTAGAGCAGCGCAAGCAAGCCCGCGCCACGATAATCAAGCGGCGGCTGAATGAGTTGACCGGCATCAACAGTCACCTCGAATGGTAGCTCATCATTTCGCGCCCAGGACTTCAGTCAATGGATGAAAGCCCACCCCCCGAGTCCGCCGCCTGCATCAGCTACTGGTTGGTGCCAGAGCCGTCTTGCCGTACAAATCTACAGCACATCATCGATGATGTGGCAGCGTCGTATGCGGGGCCACACTTCGTTCCGCACATGACGATCGCGGTCAGCCCAAACTCATCGTCTGATGTGGTGCGGCAGACCCTGCACCAAGCCGCGGCAACGGTCGCGCCGCTGATGCTCAATCCGGTCGATCTGCTATTCTCGCAGCACTTCACCAAGAGCTGCTTCTTGCAATTCAAGCTAAACGCCGACCTCATTCAGCTCTCGAACTTTTTCCAGTCCAGCGCGTCACCACCAAGCGGCTATGCATTCAATCCACATATGAGCTTATTCTATGGCAGCCTCAGTGAACTGCAGCGACACAGCATGTTAAAGCGCGTAGCGCTGCCACAAACGATTAACTTCAGCGAGCTATGGGCGATCCAAATATTGAATAAAACAACCACCGCACAGGACGTTAACGATTGGCAGGTTGTCGGCAAAGCCAAGCTGCGCGCAGCGGCTACTCCACCTGCAAATCAAAATGGCCAAACACCTCGCGGCCGTTGACCTGAACTTGCGCGAAAACCCGATACCAACCGGCGTTGGGCACATTAAATAAAAAGGCCAAATCCTGTCCGGCGGGCTTGGAGCGCTCCGCAACAACACTGTCAAAGGGGTGCATATGGGCAAAGCCTTTGCCGGCCGCATCAAAAGCAACCATATGCCCCTTAGCGCCCATAACCTCCTCTAACTCAATCTCACTGCCATCGGCTGCAGTGACTTGAAGGTCGAGATGGTAATCGATGCCGGTGCGCAAGCGCTCAGCCACCTCGCCGAGATCAAAACGGAGGCCGTCCACCACACTCTCGGTGCGGCGCTGAAAAGTCATCTCTGGGGCGCTGCCCTCGCCGACTGCAATCGTACCAGTGGCGATAATTTGCCGGCGCGAACGTAGCGGTACCACTTCGGCAAAAACTTGATAGATACCCGCGCGTTTCGGGGTAAATTCAAAGGTATACTGTCCGTTCAACCCAACCGGTTGTGGGTGTACGTGGTGATAATCCATCAGCGAAGGATCAATCAGCATGACGTGCATTTTCTTGGTATGGGTGACCGCCAGCTCGTGTGGTGCGATCGGCATGCCACCTGTGGTGAGCAGCTCCAAAGTCACTTCCTGCGGCTCACCGGGCAGCCCTGCTGGCGGCTGCGAGAGCTCCATCTCAACCGGGTACTTGAGGCGTGTAAGATCTAGAAATCCGGCGTGATTGGTGGCACAAAACTCGACCGATCCATCCGCATTGACCACCTCTTCATAATGCAAGAACCCGCACTGAGCGTCCGGCAGTGCGCGCAGGGCGAAGTACGCGCCCACGAATAGCAGGGAGAGCACGGCGATACTGACGAACGGCTGTGGCTTCGTCTTTAAGGTCTGGGTGGTTGGTGCGGTAGTCATGACGTTTGTGTTTTGATCAATCGCAACACGCTACAGTTCCTTAGCTTCTTTGATAAACTCATTCACACTCCATGTGGAACCTTCCTTACGAAACGCCACACGCCCATTGGCATCGATCAGCAAGGTCGCCATGGTGTGGTTGATCGTACCGTCCTCGTCCATGGTGAGAATGCCGAACTGACGGAGTAAATCATCGACCAAAGTCTGAGTCGCGGTGAGGAGGTGAAAATTGTCATGTTCGATCTCATAGCCGTCCGCATATTGGCGCAGAATACCGGGCGAATCGAACTCTGGATCAAAGGTAATCGTAACGAAGTGCAGCCCCTTCAATCCCGCATCGCGGGCCGCATCTTGCAGATCAGACATGCGCGTCGTCGATGCCGGGCACATCTTGGCAGCCTGGCAGCGGGTGAAAATAAAGTTCATGACAAACGGCTTTCCACGAAGGTTGCGGATTTGCAGAAAATCGCCGTGCTGATCGATCATCGCAAAGTTTGGAATGTAGTCGCCCTCACGCACAGACTTGCGGCGACTCATCATCGACGTCGCATTGTGCAGCTGCTTGTTAATATCGACCATCGCCTTCGCGCCGATGCCGTCCACAGGAAAGACGCGCTCCAGATGCCAAGCCTTGCTGTAATAAACGGCTTCTGCGCGGATCAAACGCCCCGCATACCCGATCTCTAAATCGCCGGCACCGACTTGAAACTCAACGGTATCACCCGCGACCAGCTCCGCACTCGCACTCTGTGTCAGCTCAATCCGCAAGCTACCGGCATCCGACAGGACCTCGCCGACACGCCCTTGCACCGCGATCGACGCCGCTGAAAGCCCGCCCACCGACAGGAGAAAAAAAAGAGTGATCAATCGTATGCGCTGCATGCGAACAACTTGTCACGGAACGGCGTGCTGGATCAAGCTCCGAACACGACCAGCAGTGTGTACTGCAGCCACACGAATGAGCCCTATAATGAAAGGTAAAAAAAGTAATTAGTTGCTGGGGGCGAAAGATCTGCACCGGGCGAACTGCTCACTAATTGCCGTACTCAGCCGCCGCAGAAGCTAGGCCTTGATCTTGATCTTGATCTTAATCCCACGGCGCAGGTATGTCGGCACGTCGAGGTCTTCGTCTTTATATTCGTTGCGATCGGTCTTATGGAAATAACCGCGTTGCGCCTCGACCTCCGTGAAGGTAAATTCGTCCTGATCATCGCTGCGCATCTTTTTCTTGCGCAACTTGGATTTATGAACCGTTCGCTCCGGCGAATCATCCTGAGCGATCTCAGATGACAGCCCCAGCTCTTCCAGCTGATGGCTCGGACTCGGTGCGCGTGCTTGCGCCGCCTGCGCCTCGTTCGCGGATGCTTTACGCTCCATCTCCGCCTTGCCGAGCACACAGATTTCAAGGCTATCGTTCCGCGACTCGTCGATCACCGCGCCAAATACAATATCTTCGCGCGAATCGAAGCGCTTGGAAACCAGCGCCATGACTTCATTCACCTTAGCAATGCCCAAGTCGGCACCGCCGATGACGTTGACTAAAATACGATCCAACTGAGCGGGACGATCGCCCATGTGGAACAAGGGGCAGAGTAAAAGATCGTCGAGCGCATCTTTGACATAGTCTCCCCCGCTGGCGAAACCGGTGCCGAAAATAGTTTTACCGCCCGGGTTCTGAAAAACCGTTCGCAACGAGCCCAAGTCCTGGTTGATCAGACCGGTCTTCAACAGCATCGCGCAAAGCGAGTGCACGCCACACCCGATCCAGCGATCGGCCACGGCGAAGGCGTTGAGTACGCTGGTGTCTTCCTCACCTTCTTGTAGCAGCACATCATTGGGCAATGGAATCAAGCCGTGGACCACTTTACGTAGTTCACCCACGCCCTCTGTGGCAATGCGCTTGCGGCGCGCTCCTTCAAAACTAAACGGCAGCGTGACAAACGCCAACACCAGTGCATCCGTCTTGGCGGCAACTTCCGCCACAATCGAGGCAGCCGCACTACCGGTGCCGCCGCCGAACCCAGCGACAAGTATGATGAGATCCATATCGCCGATCAATGCAGCGATCGCCTCGCGATCCGCTTCGGCCGCCGCTCGGCCGATCTCAACTTCGCCCCCGGCGCCGAGGCCACGGGTGACGGAACGACCGATGAGCAGCTTTTCACTAATCGCAGAATTTGCCAATGCCTGCGCATCGGTGTTGATTGCCGCAATACGGACATCGCCGAGATCATCCAACTTGAGGCCATTGACCGCATTGGAGCCAGCACCACCCACGCCAACGATCTTAATTTTAAGGGCGGTGCTCAGTCCTTCGTTACTGGATAAACTATCGATATGTGTACTCAATGCAGTGCTCCGTTGATCAAAGGTTTAAAATACGGCTCAGTCGGCCCAAAATGCCCACCGGCTTCGAGGGTTGCTGCGTATCCTCCTGCCCGGTGAGTGCATAGTGGAGCAAACCAAGGGCGGTGCTATATTCAGGCACACGTAATGCCGCAGCGACATCCTGAGGCCCTTCGGACTGACGCGCCGCGAGTCCCAAACTACGACTGGCGACTTCGTCGATCCCTACCAGACGGGACGTGCCGCCGGTCAGCACCACACCGGACGCGATGTCCTCTGGTACGTAGAGCTTCGCTTCGACGAGTTGTTCCTTGATGATGTCAAAAATTTCCGAGACGCGGGCTTCAATGATTTGGGTGATCGCCGCAAGTGGATATTCGCGGTCACCAATCGTCAGGTCACCAAACAGCCAGACCTTCTCTTCGCGATCTTCAGTTTTATAATACGCGCGACCGTTCTTGCGTTTAATTTCTTCGGCACCTTTGCGGCCCATACGCAAGCCAATGCTCAAATCGTTGGTAATGTGATCGCCGCCGACTGGCACCACGCCGGTCAGCACGATGTATCCTTTGCGGTAAAGCACAAAGTCGGTCGTCCCGCCACCGATATCGACGACCAACGCGCCATTGCCCTTCTCCGATTCCTCCAGTAACACAGCACCAGAGGCGATACTCGAAATGATCATATCGCTCACAGCGAGGTCGATCCCGCCAATTACGCGCAGACTATCGCACACGGTCTGGCTATCGCCATGCACCGACCAATAGCCGACTTGCAACCGTGCGCCCGTTTTCGAGAGCGGATGATCCACTTGTTGGCCGTCCATTGAAAACGGGTTTTGAATATGATGAATGTAAGTCCGTGAGTCCCGCAACTTGCGGCGCTTCGCATCCTCTTTCGCCTGCTCGATATCGGCGGCGCGCACCACTGAATCGGAGGAGCCCACAGTGGTCGTGCCGACATTAAAATTACCTTGCAGATGGCTGCCGGTCTGGGCGAGGTACACTTCGTCGATGCGCGTATTGGCATTTTTCTCAGCGGTGAGGATGGCGGCATGCACACAATCGCTTGCGTCCTTCAAATCCGTGATCACCCCTTTCTTAATCCCCTTCGAAAAACAAGAGCTGTGCCCAATGATATTCAGCCCGGAATCACCGATGATTTCGCCGAGAATCACCGTCACTTTAGACGTCCCGATTTCGACTGCACCGACCACTCTCGATTGACTCATATCTGTTTAACTTAATGGGTGGATTGATAGCTGCCAACTCGGCCACTACTAAACTGCACTGCAGCGGAACCACGTAAAGAAAGATCGATTCGTTCAATCGACGGATTGCCCTGATTTTTCACATACTCAAGAATATAAGTGAGCCGATCGAGCTGCCGGGCGAAGTCAGCCGAAGCACTGAACAGGATTCTCGGTACTATGGCTGAGCGCACCTCGATGACCTGCCCTGGCAATTTCAGGTCGCCGGAATAATGCTCCAGTGAAACCACCTGCCATGTGCGAAACACTTTCGGCTCATGATTGCGGACTAGCTCGAGCAGCTCCGAAACACGCTCAATACCGCGCAGCGGAAAAAAGCTGCCATCGACGTTTTGGTACGGTTGCACAAACGGTAGATTTTTAAGCGTCGCCTTGGGATAGCCGATGCCATCGTAGACCGTGCCGTCGCGCGCCACAATACGCTGACGCCGGCTGCCGTCAGCAGTCTCAATCGCAAGGCGCATCGCAGGTTGGCGCTCGGCGATGACAATGCGTAAGTCACTCGGAAACACACGCTCAACCGAGGCCGACTTCACCTGCGCTTCGGATTCGAGGGCCTGCTTCAAACCATGAATATCCGCCTGCATCATCGACATGCCCGGACGCAAATCGACTGTCGCGCCGAGCCACGCGTCTGGCAGCACCCCATCGGTATCAAACAAGACACGCTCAATCGGCTTGGAGGGCGGCGCGATTTGAATCGTCTCTCTCTGCTGGCTTAGCAACCAACCTGCCCACAGGATGCCACCAAGCACCACAGCGGCGACTGCCAGCATGCTCAACAATTTCAACCAACGCTTCTGCCGGCGCTTACGTGCCTGCGGCGAATTCACACGCGATCTGCGCGGACCGGCCAACTCACGCCAGCTTTGATCGCCATTGGCGGAGGTGTCGCCCTTTTGTTTGCCATTCCCAATCATATTTGAATGCCCGTGGTTTCACACGCGCGAAATCGCTCAATCGCGGGAGCCACCAGCTCACACGCCAGCGATTCAAAATCAAAGCCCACGCACGCGGCACTCTTCGGCAGTAAACTCGTAGCCGTCAATCCAGGTAAGGTATTAATCTCTAAAAAATACGGCTGCTGGTCATCCAGCAGAAAATCGATGCGTGCAAAATCGCGACACCCGCAGGCATCAAACAGAGCTGCCGCCTGTGCCTGGATCTGCGCTTCGACCTCGGGCGGCAATTCGGCAGGAAATCGATACTCTGTCGATCCGGATGTGTATTTCGCCTTATAATCGTACACCCCGCTGGCACTCACAATTTCGACCACGCCCATCGCTGCGCCCTTGAGCACGCCAACCGTTAACTCGCGACCGCGAATGCGCTGCTCGATCAGCCAGTTGCCACGATGAATTTGAGACAGCGTGACTCCCAGCGCCGAACGATGTTCGGTAAAATACAAGCCGACACTACTGCCCTGATCGGTCGGTTTGATCACCAGCGATGTCCCCAATCGTTCAATCACTGCATCCGCCAAAGGCGTGTCGCTGCCATCAAATACCATGCCCTCGGGGACAGCGATGCCCAACTCACGCGCAATCGACTTGGTCTGATCCTTGGCCATACACAGGCGACTGGCGGCGGCATCGCTCCCGCAATACTCGATCCCTGCTGCCTCCAGCAACGTCTGTAAACGACCGTCTTCGCCAAACGCACCATGCAGTGCCGGAAACACAATCGCGTGTTTGCCGCTGATCGAGTCAGGCAATGCCTCCGCATCGAGACGCAGCAACTCAACCTCAAAATGAGCGCCCAATGCCCGCGCGATCGCCTCACCACTGGCGAGCGAGACGTCTCGCTCGGAGCCAACGCCTCCATACAGTACAATAATCGATTTCGGATCAGCCATGATTCATTCCTTCTTTTATAGGTTCTATCTCGCCCAACACGTCATCCCAGGACTTGCCCAGCAATAACACTTCCGGCTCCAGCACATAGCCCGACTTTGCGTGAATCACCGCACGCACCTGCCGCACCAGTTCAATCACATCCGCCGCACAAGCGCCCCCTCGGTTGACGATAAAATTACCATGCACCGCCGAGACTTCGGCCGCGCCGACACGCATACCTTTGACACCATAGGTATCAATCAGCTTTCCGGCAAAATTGCCGTGTGGATTTTTAAAAATACACCCGGCACTCGGATCGCGCGGCTGGGATTCTTTACGCGAACTGGAGTAGCTGTGCATGCGGTCGCGAATCGATGCTTCGGTTTCCACTTCCGCACTTTTCAAAATCGCACCCAGTGCGATGCCCCGGCTGATCTCCTCCACTTTACGATAACCAAAGTGAAACGCATCCTTAGGCAAATCCTGCAACTGCCCGGCCTCATCGAGGAACTGCACACGCTCAACCACGTCGAACATCCAATTGCCCATCGCACCGGCGTTCATACGCAAGGCACCACCGATCGCTCCGGGAATCCCTTCCAGAAACTCAAACCCCGCAAGGCCCGCCTTCGCCGCATGACCGCAAATTTCTTTTAAGCGCACCCCCGCAGCCGTCCACAGACGGCCCGAACCCAGCACCTCAGTCCGGCGCCATGCTGGGCCAGAGAAACGAATCACCAAGCCGGCAAAACCCTCGTCGGGAACCAGCAAGTTCGAACCACGACCTAAATAAAACGTCTCCAAACCAAACAGCTTCGCCGCGCGCAGCAACGCGCGCAAATCACAGAGATTCGACGGCTCGGCATAAAAGCGCGCCGCGCCACCGATGCGCATGGTAGTCTTGTTGGAGAGCGGCTCCTCCTGTTTTAACACGCACTCTGGCGACACGCGCCCCTTCAGGAAGTCGCACCAAGCTGCGGATGATTCAAACTCTGTACGATGCATCGATGTGAACATACCACCGAAGTGATCGATGTCGCCAGCACCGACAAAGGCCACAGTGACGGGGCCAGTGCCAACAGAGTCGACGAGTCGGCCAATACCGTCCGGGTCCATGCTCAACACCTCAGGCGGCTCGGCGTCAAACGCCTCAACCAGATCGACGACACGTCCCCCGTCCAACTCCGACTCATGCGCGGCATACACCGGCAACAAAAAGAGTTGATCCACAGCCTGCAACGCGTCTGCAAATGCGTGCTTAAATTGCTTGGTACGCGAATAACGATGCGGCTGAAAGACCACGACCAGGCGTCGTTCGGGCTCCATCGCACGCAAGCAATCAATCAGCGCCGTAATCTCAGTGGGATGATGCGCATAATCTTCCACCACCGTCAGTGTGGGATCGCGATGCAACACCGTCTGCCGTCTCGCCATGCCACGAAAACTCGACAACACATCGGCAGAAAAACCGGCGTTTAACAGGCTCAGAACGGCGAGTGCCGCGGCGCCATTGATTTGATTAAATCGCCCCACTGGCGGCGACTCGATACGCGCTTCGCCAAAACGGCCGCCCAACTGCAAACCACCATCGGCATCTGCGAGCACGCGAAAATCGCCCCCCGGCCCGAAGGTCAACCGCTCCGCACCGCCAGTCTCAATAAAACGTCCGCTCAAGTCGCCCTCGCTCGACAGCAACACCCGCTGCTTGGTGCGCGCAATGAGCTGAAGAAAGGCGCCATCGAGCATCGCCGCGCTGGAATAGCGATCCGCATGATCCCAATCAACATTCAGCACCACCGTCACTTCTGGTGCAAAATGGTCAATGGTGCCATCGCTTTCATCCACTTCAGCAATCAGCCAATCACTCTCGGAAAATTCACTCGGAGCCAGCGTCGGATCATTACACAGGCCGCCGAGAATATAATTAGTTTCCACCCCGCAATGCCGCGCAGCATGCGCGATCATTCCCGAAGTCGTGGTCTTACCATGGCTGCCGACCACCGCAATCAAACGCTTCGTCGCGGCAACCTCGGCAAGCATTTCACCGCGGCGCAACGTCTTCAGGCCTTGTGCACGCGCCGCCGCCAACAATGGGTGATCCGACTGAATCGCGCTAGAATAGACGACCGCGGTATACTGCGAAAGCTGCTCAGAGAAAATGAAATCGTGTAACTCCACATTCGCTTCAACCAGAAAGCGACGCACACGTTCCTGCAAATTATCATCGTATCCGACAATTGAATAGCCCGCACACGCCATCCAACCGGCAAGCGGCGCCATGCCCATGCCTCCGACGCCTAAAAATAAATAGCTTTCTGTATTCGAAGTCATCGGACGCAATCATTCTCCTTCCCCTGAGATAAGCAGCTCATGTCGCAGACTCCGCTCCATTAGCCTCCAGCAAAGCACGTGCTACACACAGTGCCTCGATGTCCTGGCCGATACGTGCCCCCGAATCAAAGCGATCCAAACGTTCTAGGTTAGACTTAAATTTGGCCAGCAACCAGTCATTAAAAATCAGCCCTTGCACTTCACTCAAGAGCTGGTCCAAGGCATCCTGCTCCAATACTAAGCCGGCGCCATGGCACTCATGCATTAAAGCGTTTGCCTGCTGATGATCATCTGCTGCGTAGGGGTATGGAATCAAGATCGATGGCGCACGGCAGTGAATGACTTCAGCAATCGAACCCGCACCGGCACGCGTGATAACCAGATCGGCAGCTGAAATCACATCGCCCATTTCATCCGAAAACGGCACAAACGTCACCGAACTGCCCTCCCCTGCCGTACTGGCAGACTCAATCGAACTGGTTGAATCCTTACCGAGCCCGGTCACACAGTACACCGAGATGCCCGACTCAGCCAACTGCTGGCAGTGATCCACCGCCCATTTGTTGAGAGCTGCGGCCCCTTGGCTACCGCCGATCAGCACCAACAGTTTGTTGGGCACCTGGATCCCCAAGCGGCGCCATGCATCCACCTTTAAACAATGCTTCACATCACTTCGCACCGGATAGCCGAAATAACGGACCCGCTCAGTCGGCACGCCTTTTAAGCGCACGCCATCAGGCAGATAAACACGCGTAGCCAGATGCTTGAGTAAGCGAACGGCCTTCCCCGGCCGACAATTCGCCTCATGTACCGCCACCGGCACACCTGCAAAACGCGCAGCCAGTCCCAAGCCAACGGAAAGAAATCCGCCGAATAATAAAACTAAATCGGGCTGCGCGCCACGGACTAACTTATGCGAAAAACGCAAGCTCGACAGTAGGCTCCACACCGAGGAGATCCATTTGCTAAGACCACCGGCAAACGCCTGCCCCGGCGTCTTAACAAAATTCAAATGCTTGTATTTCTCAATCAGAGCCGAATCGACCTGCTTCTGACTGATCAACAAGGTGCACGCATGCCCCCGCTGCTGCAATACTTCAGCGATCGCGATACCGGGTGCGAGATGACCACCGGTCCCGCCGCAGGCGATAAGGATGCGGCTCATAATTCGCGTTGCCCCCACAACACAGGAAACTCCCATGAACGAAAGCCATTCAGAATAATTCCAGTCAGAACAAACATAAACACAAGATTGGATCCACCGTATGAAATGAACGGCAACGACATGCCTTTAGTCGGGAGACAGCCGGTGACAACACCGATGTTGATCAACGCCTGAAGCGTGACAAAGAGTAGCGCGCCCATGACCAGCAGGTACTGATACAAGTCCGGCGCGCGTTTAAGTTGCTGAACGCCGACGAAGAATAGCGTCATGAAGAGAATCACCACGCCAACGGTAAAAAACAAACCGAGCTCTTCACCGACGATGGCAAAAATAAAGTCTGTATGCGCCTCAGGTAGAAACGACATTTGCTGCCGCCCGGCACCAAGCCCCACACCTTGAATGCCGCCCGCACCGAATGCCAGAATCCCCTGCCAGAGTTGATAGGCGCTGTCACTACGGTTGCCCTCGACATCCAAAAAGGAGGTAATGCGTTGCAGACGTACCGGGTCGAGATAAACAGCTACAGAAAATACCGAGAGTGCCAGGAAAGCTGCCGGGATCAGGTACTGAAGGCGCACTCCTGCAAGGTAGAGCATCAAGCCGCCCACCGCACCGCACAAGAACGCGGTGCCAAAATCAGGCTCAATAATGATCAAGCCGCAAAAGACACAGAGAATACCAATAGGCATCAGAAAGCCCCGCAGGAAACGATCCAGATTACGCCGGTTTGCCGCAAGATAGTGCGCCATGACAAACAGCAACCCAAGCTTGCCGATCTCAGAGACCTGCAAACGCATAGGACCGAAATCGATCCAACGCTGGGCGCCATTGACCGTCACGCCGATCCCGGGCACCAAAACGAGGATGAGCAGCAACACCGCACCGCCGGCGAGAATGAAAGCATAATCCCGTAATGCCGCAAGGTTGACAATCATCGAAACCCCACCGGCAAGTGTGGCGATCACCAACCACATGAGTTGCTTCCGCAACAATACCGTCGGGTCTGAATACATCGCCTGCGATGCACTGAACAGAATCACAAGACCGAGAAACGTAAGCGAAATGACAATTAGCCCAATGAACACCCCCGCCGGCGGAATTCTCCAAAAGGAATTTCGCCGGGCAGTGCGCGTGCTCATTCTATACTGGTATTCTAGCTAAGCGGTTCCAATCCGAGATTACTGGTCTTCCATACGGATGACCGGAATCTCAATAACATTTTCAAACACCGCGTCGGGATCGACCTCAGTGACTGCAGGTGTGACTTCAGTGAATTCGGCTTCGACCAATGGATCGGCTTCGACAATACGGATTGTAACCGGAGCATTATTGGTAGAAGTGACCGTTGGAGCCGAAGCGGCAGGTACGGTCTCAACCTTAGAATCCACATTCGCGGCACTGCCAGTCACGCTGACATTTAGCTTTTGTCCGATCTGGATCTTGCGCGGATCACTGATTCCGTTAACCGCGAGTAACTCCGAGGTGGTCATACCATATTGACGCGCAATCGTGCCCGGGTACTCTCCCGCCTTGACCGTGTGCGTGCGCCCCATCGGGATCGAAGATGCCGCGACGCTTTTCTGTGTAGAGACCTTGGGCGCGGCCGAAATGCCACTGGCAGCGGCAGCGCCAACTGGAACGATCAATTTCTCACCGACACGAATGACATTTGAAGTCTTATTGTTAGCCGCTTTAAGAGCGCTCACACTGGTATCAAACTTTGAGGCAATTTTGCTCAAATGATCACCAGCTTTGACAGTGTAGTCCGCAGAGACCACATTGTAGCCTGAAGGCTGATAGGCGTCTGCCGTTTCGGTCTTCACCGCGGCGGTGCCACCTTCGACAGGGATTTGGATCTGTTGCCCGATTTTAAGCACGGAGTTCTTATTCAAACCATTCGCAGTATACAGGTCATTGAGCGACACATTGTTACGCTTGGCAATCGCCCACAGGCTGTCGCCTTTTTTCACCGAGTACGACTCAAACGACGGTCCAGCGACATCGACGGTCGGCGCAAGTGGCGCGGAGGGGATCGGCTCAAGCTTAGGAGTCACTTGATCGAGCTCTGCGAGCTCATCAGTTGGGCGTGTCGGCGCATAGCGACCATCGGTACTAGCGTCAAATCCAGCGTTAAAAGCAGGGTCGATGGAAGCGTCAACACGAGTGGCCGGAATTAATCCAATAGAGGTCTTTTGCACCTTCATCCCTATGGTGCTATTTTGTTGATAAGTCTGAGTCGGCGGTTGGGTGGTCCGGCAGCCTGGCTGCACAATGAGAACGGCGATAACACCGAGATGGAGGCACAGGACAAACCCGAAGACTTTTGAAATTTTCATAATACTATTAACTGAGATTACCAATGGGTATTAGACTAATTGGGGCGATCTGCATCCTTCAAACTTAAAACTGTTGAAATGAAGGATTTTCCACGCTCCGCGTAACTTAAAAATTGATCGAAGCTGGCAAACCCGGGGCTGAGTAAAACCGCTGCCGAGGACTGCGCCAAAGCGGCTCTAGTTGCGGCAACAACGGCATCTGCGAACTGTCGATGTATTTCCACGCTCGCATGCTGCGGACTCAGCCGCGCCGCTAGTGTTTGGGCCACTGCACCATACAGATAGGCCGCCTCAACTTTCGGGGCGAGCGCACTAGCAAACACATCCAGATCGCCGCCTTTCGGACTCCCTCCTCCGATCCAAAAAACCGGAACTTTCTGCTCGTTAAGTGCGTCCATCGCCGCCAATGCCGCATGAAAATTGGTCGCTTTGGAATCATCCCAAAAAGACACCTCGCCCCAGACCTCAACCTGACGCAAGCGATGCGCGGCTAGTTGAAGGGTATTGGCACGGCTAATCAGCGCTTCCAGCGGAAGATCGAGCGCCCGCCAAAGCGACGCCGCAAGGGCGAAATTCTCACTCTGCGGGGATTGATAAAAAGGAGAGTGAGGCTCCAGCCCCTCGACAGGCTCAGTTGCTTGCGCCACGAGCGTGCAATGCGAAATATCAGCCACGGCAGGATCAAATGCGACGACACTTGCCCCCAGCACACAGGGGGCATCCGGAGCCAGGCAACTACAGAGCCGTTGCTTGGCAGCGAAATAATCCGCCAGGTTTGCATATCGGTCGAGATGATCCTCGGCAAAATTAATCCAGATCAGTCCGTCCAGCCGCAGGCCTTCAGACAGCTCCGCCTGAAAAGAACTGATTTCGCACACGGCGTACGCGTCGCTACGATTGACAGCGCCCAACACAGCATCACTCAAGGGAGACCCTATATTGCCGGCAGCCACTGCAACATGCCCTGCGCCCTCAAGCCCAGCACACAACAACGAAGTCAGCGTCGTCTTTCCATTGGTTCCAGTGACACCGAGCAACTGCCCACGCCAGTACTGCGCCGCGAACCCAAGCTCGCTATAGCAAGGTTTCGTAACCCCCTCTGCCAGAACACGCCACGGGTGCTGCATCGCAAATCCAGGACTGAAGATAAACGCATCAAAGGCATGCAAAGATTGTTGATCAAAATTAGCTTCGTCGCCCTGCCCGCCTTCATCAAAAATACAGACCTTCATGCCGCGCTCGATCGCCAAACGCTTAGCCGCCTGACCGCTGAGCCCTGCCCCGAAAATCGCCACACGCTCAAAGGCGCCTGCCATTGCGTTGCCAACTGGATGTGCAGCCTTCAAATTAGCGCAGTTTCAGCGTGGCCAATCCCGCCATGGCGAAAATCAAAGAGAGGATCCAAAAGCGAATCACGACCTTGTTCTCGTGCCAGCCCTTGAGTTCAAAATGGTGGTGAATTGGCGCCATCTTGAAGATACGTTTTTTGCGCATTTTGAAAGAGCCAACTTGCAAAATGACCGAGCCCGCCTCCATCACGAAAATCCCGCCAACAATAATCAGGGTAAACGGCTGATGCACCATAAATGCAATCATACCAATCAACCCACCCAGTGCGAGTGAACCGGTATCGCCCATGAACACTTCGGCCGGGTGCGAGTTGTACCAGAGAAATGCCAGACTCGCGCCAAGCAGAGCGGAACAGACGACCGCCAGCTCCCCGGCTCCTGGCAGATAGCTAATAAACAAATAATCGGCGATGATGGTGTTACCCGCGGCATAAGCCATAATCGCAAAAGCCAACGCGGCAGTCACCGTGCAGCCGATCGCGAGACCATCGACCCCATCGGTCAGATTAATCGCGTTGCTGGAACCAGCCAAAATCAGAAACAAAAAAGGCACCAACACAAACAGCGGCATCTTCGACCAAAGCACCTCTTTATAAAATGGCACCCACAGCTCGCGCATACGGTCGGCAGATTCTGGAGAGCTCAACAATATGAGCAGGGCAACCAGGGTGAGCGCAGCTTGGCCAGCCAGTTTCCAGCGCCCCGACAGTCCGGCACTATTCCTCTTCACCACTTTCAAATAATCGTCGAGAAAACCGATCACCGTCAGACCAAGATAGACAACCAGGGCCGTGTAAACGTAGACGTTCGGACGCGCCCACAGCACCGTACTTACAACCACTGAGACACAGATCATCAGCCCGCCCATGGTCGGCGTCTGCGATTTTGACGCATGTAACTCTGCCAGTTCACCGACCTCATCCTTGGTGCGCAGCGACTGCTTGGCACGCATCAGGCGCAGCTTGGCAAACAGCCAAGGTCCAAACAAAAAACCAATACCCATGGCAGTCATGCCGGCGAACGCGGCACGTAGTGTGAGGTAACGGAAGAGGCGAAGCGGACCAAAATAGGCTTCAAAATCGGCGAGATAACTGAGCATGCTTTAACAGGGAGCGTGTGAAATTAGAAAACTTGGAATCAAGACCATTCCAGCGGTAAAAGTGTTTCGAGCGCATACGCGCGACTGCCCTTGACAAAGAGCGCACCGGCGAATTCAGCAACCTCGGATTGTATTTTTTCGACATCGGCGACCGCGACCAGCTGCGCTGAATCCGAACCGGCCTCCAGCGCGCCATCGCGATAAGCTTCGGCGAGTGCGCGCGGTCCTACAAAAAGAGCCCGATCCTCGGGACGTAATGCGAGATTTCGACCGGTTTCACGATGCAGCTCAACTGCGCCGCCCCCGAGTTCATTCATCGCCCCTAGCACATAGCAGCGCGGCTGATCGGACGACATCGCACGGCGAAAAGCGAGCAGCGCATCGACCATCGAAGCCGGATTGGCATTGTAACAGTCGATATAAAAAGTCTGCGCGCCCGCCTGCGCAATACGTCCGCGCGTCGACGACGGCCGCCAAGCCTCAATGCGCGTGCGTATATCGGCATCGCTGATGCCCAATTCGCGCGCGGCAACAATCGCCAGTGCGGCATTGACGCAAATCCCTGCACTCGGACTGGCGACTTGAAAACTCGCGGCACCCAAATCCGTCAGCAGAACGATGCTTGATGCCCCACCCGACATTTCCAAGCGGTAGCGGACCACACGATGCGGGCCCTGCGCCAACAACTCATCCTCGGCGGCGAGCACCACTGCCCGATCCGCGAGTGCGGCAAACGCTGCATGCTGGAATGCGCCACTCGGCAGCACGATGGGCGAATGCGGCTTAGCGCGCAGTGCCAGTTGCGCTTTTTCGGTGGCGACATTCTCGATCGAGCCCAGCAACTCCAAATGTGCTGAAGCAATGTTGGTCACCACTGTCAGATCGGCAGCAATCATCGATCCAAGTGCGGCCATTTCATCGGGCTGATTGATCCCCGCTTCAATCACGGCGAAATCCTGCCGTTCGGAATCGAGCCCAAAAAGCGTCATCGGCACTCCGATCCGATTGTTCCAATTGCCCGCCGTTGCGTGCGTGCGACTGTCTCCTAGTAGCAGACGGAGCATTTCCTTGGTAGAGGTCTTGCCACAGCTCCCGGTAATACCAACCACTGGCCCATCAAAGCGGCGCCGCACTCCCGCGCCAATCGCCGCCATCGCCTTCAGTGAATTTTCAACAATCAACTGCGGCAGCGCCAGTGCCTGCGGGCGCTCGACCAACAATGCGCTGGCACCAAGCTGTGCGGCCTGGGCAACAAAACCATGGCCGTCGCGCGCGCCACCACTCAAGGCGGTGAAGCATTCACCCGCCTTCAGTTGACGCGCATCAAAACAGAACCCCACGATCTCGTTGGGGATTTGATCCGCATGCCAACGCCCGCCGGTCCACTCCGCGAGGCTTTGAGGACTAAAGCGTGTCACGAGTGCGCTCCTCCTCTGAGACGAACTGACTGAGCTGCCACCTCATTTGCACTACGAATCCCGTTGATTGAGTGCTTTCAGGCGAATCAATTCAGCGGCAACTTGACGGTCGTCAAATGGAATCACAGTGCCATCGAATTCTTGAAACGTCTCATGCCCCTTACCGGCGACCAACACGCAGTCATTCGGGCCCGCCACATCTAAGGCGAGGGAAATGGCACGCTTGCGATCGTTGATGAACATCACGCGTTGTGCGTCACTGACAGTACAAGCGACGCGCATATCATCGAAAATCTGCTCCACTCGCTCAGAGCGCGGATTATCCGAAGTGGCAAACACCGTATCGGCGCCGTCCAAGGCGGCCCGCAGCATCGGCGCACGCTTCGTGCGATCACGATCCCCGCCACAGCCACAGACCACAATCAACTTGCCTTCAGTAACCTCCCGCAACATCGCACAAGCATTCTTGAGGGCGTCATCGGTGTGCGCATAATCCACGAGCACATTAAATGCTTGGCCCCGGTCCACTCGTTCCATGCGCCCGGGCACTCCGGAAAAACTAGGTAGCTCGAGCAGTAAGGCCGAAATTTCATATCCCTTGGCACGTCCAATCGCCAACGCAGCCAGCAGATTACTGACATTATAACGACCGAGCAGCGGCGACACCACTGTCGCCTGTCCCTCCGGCCAGAACAAATCAAATTCAGTGCGATCCGCATGCAGTTGCACGTTGTCAGCACGAATTAAAGCGCCTTCGCCCAGACCAAAAGTCACCACCGGCAAGCCACCAGGCAGTTCCGCATGCAGGCGCTTGCCATAGTTACAATCGACGTTGATCACTGCTGCCTGAGGCACTTTCCCAAGCGCACCGGTAAAGAGACTTTTCTTCGCCTCATAGTACGCCTCCATCGTCTTGTGATAGTCAATATGGTCCTGAGTCAGGTTGAGAAACACAGCCACATCCAGATCCAGCCCGTGGACACGTTTTTGGTCGATCCCGTGGGAGCTGATTTCCATCACTGCTTCTTCACAACCATTCGTGACCATTTGGCTCAGCAGCGCATGCACATCAACGGATTCAGGAGTTGTTTTGAAAGACGGCAGCGTGCGCTTGCCAAGATCATAGCGAATGGTGCCCAGTAGACCGACCGCATCGCAACCACCGAGTAAATGCTGAGTCAGCATGGAAACCGTGGTCTTGCCATTGGTTCCGGTGATGCCTGCGATACGCAGTTTCTCATCTGGATTATCGTAAAAGCGACGCGAAACCAATGCGAGTGTTTCGCGGACATCTTTGACCTGAATGAAGTCGATTGGAAAATGCGAACCGAGATCTTGCTCTGAAATGATTGCCACGGCACCGCGGTCCACCGCTTCTTCGACATAGGAATTACCATCCGTGCGCAAACCACCAATGGCAAAAAACAGGGCGCCGGGCACAACGCGACGGCTATCCGTTATGAGACACGTTACCGCACTATCGCCACCGCCCTTACGCTTCACTTGGCCCAGGCCTTCGAGGAGTTTCTGAACATTTGGATTCATAGGAGAACGACGATCACTGTTGACTCGATTGGCGTCGAGTCCCCTTGAGTAACCTTGGCGAGCGCTGGCATTGGAAAGCAGCGTACTAATTTGAAATTCGGCGAGACCGATCATATCTGGAATATTCTAAAGCGAGAAAGGGGGTTTCCGACTTGACTGGCCGGATGCCTAAATAAGCGATACAGGCTTCCGCAATTTTGCGGAAAGCAGGCGCGGCAACGGTTCCCCCGTAGCCAACTCCCTTCGACTTGGGCTCATCTACCACAACGGTGATCACCAAGGCAGGGTTGTCGGCGGGAAAGAATCCACTG
>Ga0115569_10000727_pt1 | contig 25781 bp, 23 predicted proteins | sample COGITO_mtgs_1205_2_FD_87295 | JGI IMG/M metagenome (GOLD analysis project Ga0115569, IMG submission 87295) | Pelagic marine microbial communities from North Sea - COGITO_mtgs_120503 | ecosystem: Environmental > Aquatic > Marine > Epipelagic | place: Germany:Helgoland, sampling site Kabeltonne... | reverse complement strand
GTTTGACCATTGGAGGTATTATTGCTGTTATTGCTATTGCAATTAGAAAAGAATGGTTGATTCCAATTCTATGCGGTATTTTTTTGATGGAAAATCTATCGGTGGTATTGCAAGTGGGTTGGTTTAAATACACTAAAAAGAAATTTGGTGTAGGAAGGCGCATTTTTAAAATGTCTCCTCTGCACCATCATTACCAAAAAGGGGGTTTTCATGAAAGTAAGATTGTGACTCGTTTTTGGATTGTTGGAATTTTCTTAGCGGTATTAACCATAGTGACATTAAAAATTAGATAATAAATAAAAGGGTTCCTCTAGGGGTTTAAAACAAGTATTTGAAGTTAAAAATGAAACAAAAACTAGTCATATTAGGTGGAGGAGAAAGTGGTGTTGGCACCGCTATTTTAGGCCAGCAAAAAGGGTATGATGTTTTTGTGAGTGATTACGGAGCTATTAAAGATACTTATGCCCAAGTGTTGTCAAGCAATCAGATCAATTGGGAAGACAAAGGACACACTGTTTCTGAAATTATAGCTGCAGATATAGTAGTGAAAAGCCCTGGCATCGCAGATGTGGCGCCAATAATATGTAGTTTAAAACAGGCAGGAGTAAAGGTAATTTCAGAAATAGAATTTGCTGCACAGTTTACAGATGCAACTATAGTAGCCATAACAGGTAGCAATGGTAAAACATCTACGGCAAGTTTAACCTATGCACTTCTTAAGGATGATTTAAATGTAGCTCTAGGAGGAAATATTGGAGACAGTTTTGCAGCACAGGTTGCAGCACCAGGCTATGAAAATTTTGTATTGGAGCTAAGTAGTTTCCAGCTAGATGGTATCGAGAAATTTGCGCCACATATTGCGGTTTTAACAAACCTGAGTCCAGATCATCTAGATAGGTATGAGAATTCATATCAAAAATATATAGCCTCAAAATTTAGAATAACGATGAATCAAAAAGCGTCAGATTATTTTATCTATGACGGGGATGATGTTCAAATAAATAAATGGCTAGCAAGTCATGAAATTAAAGCTATAAAATTACCCTTCTCGCTCACACAAAAACTAGAGCAAGGAGCTTACATAAAAGAAAATAAAATAATAATAACCATACAAAATACCCAATTCACTATGCCAATTGCAACGTTAGGACTTCAAGGAAAGCACAATGTAAAAAATGCCATGGCTGCAAGTACTGTAGCTACACTATTAAAAATCAGAAAGGCAACCATAAGGGAGTCTTTGGAGAGCTTTCAAGGTGTTGAACACCGCCTTGAAAAAGTATTAAAGATTAATAATGTGATGTATATCAATGATAGCAAAGCTACCAATGTTAATGCAACATTTTACGCCCTAGATAGCGTGAAAACCTCAACAGTTTGGATAGTTGGAGGTGTAGATAAAGGAAACGATTACAGTGAGCTTTTGCCCCTTGTAAACGAAAAAGTAAAGGCTATTATCTGTTTGGGTGTAGATAATGAGAAAATCAAATCTCAGTTTAGCAATGTGGTAGATTTACTTGTAGAGACGGCCGGCATGCAAGAGGCTGTGAAAGTTGCCTATAAACTAGCAGACAGAAATGACACTGTTTTGCTAAGTCCAGCATGTGCCAGTTTCGATTTGTTTGAAAATTATGAAGATAGAGGCAGGCAGTTTAAAGAAGCTGTGAGACATCTTTAATAGTTAGGGGCAACAAACTAGAATACATAAATTTTATAAATAAAAGTGAAGACAATATTTAAAAACATACAAGGTGATAGTGTTATTTGGGCCATTATTGGTGTGTTGGCTATATTTTCTTTTTTACCTGTGTATAGTGCCAGTAGTAATTTAGCTTATTTGTATGGTGATGGTAACACTTTTAAGTTTCTAGCAAAGCATTTCGCTCACTTGGTGCTTGGTTTTGGGATCTTGTATGGAGTTCATAAAATACCATATCATTATTTTAGAGGTCTTTCTATGATTGCCTTGCCTATTGTTGTTGTGTTATTGCTAATAACAATGGCCCAAGGAACTACCATTGGCGGCGCTAATGCCAGTAGATGGATACGTGTGCCGCTAGTTGGTGTTACATTTCAAACCTCTACTTTGGCCGCTGTTGTGCTTATGACCTATGTTGCTAGATATCTCTCTACAATAGAGAGTAAGCTAGTTAGCTTTAAAGAAACATTACTGCCTTTATGGCTGCCAGTTTTTTTAATAATAGGGCTGATATTGCCGGCAAATTTTTCTACTGCAGCGATCATTTTTGCTATGGTTGTTTTGTTGGTTTTTATTGGCGGATATCCTTTTCGGTATTTGGCAATTATTTTAACTACAGGACTGCTTTTGTTAAGTTTATTTGTGTTGTCAGCAAAAGCATTTCCAGATGTATTCCCAAACAGGGTTGATACCTGGATTAGTAGGGTGGCTAGCTTTGTTGATAAAACAGATAAAGATGCAGATTACCAAATAATAAAAGCAAAAACAGCTATTGCCTCTGGCGGTATTACTGGTTTGGGTCCAGGAAAAAGTGTGCAAAAAAACTTTTTACCACAATCTTCCTCAGATTTTATTTATGCCATTATTGTTGAAGAGTTTGGCCTGTTAGGCGCCTTGGTTGTAATGGTAGTTTACTTGTTACTGCTCTTTAGGCTTGTTGTTGTAGCGCATAAATCTAGTTCTATGTTCGCAAAATTACTTGTCATTGGTGTTGGGCTTCCTGTTGTATTTCAGGCCCTTGTTAATATGGCAGTTGCCGTAGAGTTGTTTCCAGTAACTGGACAAACATTACCGCTTATAAGTAGTGGAGGAACTAGTATTTGGATGACTTGCCTTGCCCTGGGTATTGTGTTGAGTGTGAGTGCAAAAAGAGAAGTAGAAAAGAACGAACAGCAAGCAATGGATAACCCCCTTGATATATTGAGTCAAACCCTATAAATAGAAATAGTATTAACACACAAAAAACATATAAATTTATTATCTCTGGTGGTGGCACCGGAGGCCATATCTATCCAGCAATTGCCATCGCTGATGAATTAAAACTTCGTTTTCCTGGGGCTACGTTTTTATTTGTTGGAGCCAAAGACAGGATGGAAATGCAAAAAATTCCTCAAGCTGGTTATACTATCAAGGGTCTGTGGATTGCAGGGCTACAACGCTCATTAACTCTTAAAAATGCACTATTCCCTTTTAAATTAATTTCTAGTTTATGGACTTCAAGAAAAATAATTAAATCCTTTAAGCCAGATGTTGCTATAGGTACTGGAGGTTATGCAAGTGCACCTTTATTGAAAATGGCTTCTTTAAGGGGGGTTCCTTGTTTAATTCAGGAACAAAATAGCCACGCAGGAATTACCAATAAATGGTTGGCCAGCCATGTGCAGTCTATATGTACGGCCTATGATGGGATGGATCGGTTTTTTCCGGAAAGTAAAGTAAAATTAACAGGAAATCCTGTACGTCAAGATTTGTTAGATGTTCACAGCAATAGGCTTCAAGGGCTGTCATTTTTTAATTTAAGTGCTACATCAAAAACAATTTTAGTGTTAGGTGGGTCTTTGGGGGCCAAAAAAATAAACGAATTAATAGATGCGCATTTACCTTATTTTATAAAGCATGAGATTCAGGTTTTATGGCAATGCGGAAAAATATATGCTCCAACCTATCAAGATAGAACCCAAGAAAATATTCAAGTTCATCCCTATATAAACCGTATGGATTTGGCATATGCTGCGGCAGATGTTATTATTAGCAGAGCGGGCGCATTGTCTGTATCAGAGCTGTGTTTGGTGGGGAAGCCTGTGATTTTTATACCAAGTCCAAATGTGGCTGAAGACCATCAAACAAAAAATGCCTTGTCCATCTCTCAAAAAAATGCCGCTATTTTATTGCATGAAAAGGATGCCCTGGGGCAGTTTGAGACCATTATGGATGACTTGCTTGGTGACTCCCAAAAACAAAACCAATTAGGGGCTGCTATTTTAGCATTGGCAAAACCCAAGGCTACAAAAGATATTGTTGACCAAATTGAAAAATTAATCCACCACAACCTATAGATGAATACTATTAGTAACATACAATCTATATACTTTGTTGGCATTGGCGGCATAGGAATGAGCGCTTTAGCTCGTTTTGCCATCAAGAAAAACCTAGCTGTCTTTGGGTATGATAAAACTCAAACAGCCTTAACAGCAACCCTGGAAAAAGAAGGGGCTGATATAACCTTTGTGGATAGTGTGTCATCACTGCCGCCAAAGGTTAAAAATAATACAAGCATCCTTGTGGTATATACCCCGGCAATTCCAGAGGATAACAAAATATTACAGTGGTTCACCCAGCAAGATTATAGAGTTATTAAACGCGCTGAGTTTTTAGGAGAATTAACCCAAGATACCCTTTGCTTGGCTGTGGCAGGAACCCACGGAAAAACAACTACCTCTGCAATTTTAGGACATTTATTGGCCTATTGTGATATGCCAGTAACCGCTTTTTTGGGAGGTATAACAGAAAATTATAAATCTAATTTTATTAGTAAAGGTACAGCCATAACAGTTGTAGAGGCAGATGAGTTTGACCGCTCGTTTTTGACCCTCAAGCCAGATATTGCCTGTATTACCTCTATGGATGCAGATCATTTAGATATCTATGGAGATGCAAGCGCCTTGGAGGCTTCTTTTCTAGCGTTTGCTGATTTAGTGGCCGATAAAGATAAGCTCCTACACAAAAAAGGATTGCCTTTACAGGGCCAAAGTGTGGCCCTTGAAGACTCTGCAGCCTACCAAGGAAAAAACATACGCATAGAAAATGGAGCTTACAAATTTGATTTTATAGCTCCTGAGGTAACCTTGCGTGATGTATCTTTTTGTTTGCCTGGACATCATAATCTTCACAATGCGGTTACGGCTTTGTCTATGGCAATTTTGGCGGGAGCACCAACGCATTTATTAAAAGAGGCTTTGTCAAAATTTAAAGGAGTAGAGCGTAGGTTTTCTTATAAAATTAGAAGAGATGATTTGGTACTTATTGACGATTATGCGCACCACCCAACAGAACTTGATGCGCTATATCAAGGGGTGAGTGAAATGTATCCAGATGATCAAAAACTGATTGTTTTTCAACCACATTTGTTTAGCAGAACTCGAGATTTTATTGATGGTTTTGCTGAAAGTTTAGCCAAATTCGACCAGGTAATGTTGTTGGATATTTATCCTGCAAGAGAAACGCCTATTGAGGGTGTAAATTCTTCTTGGTTGCTGGCAAAAATAAAGAAAATTGTCATAGATGTTGATAATATTTCTTTGGTTTCTAAAGAATCACTTCCAGAACATTTAAAGAAGTCTAGTTGTAGAATTAAATTACTGGTTGGCGCCGGAGATATTGGAGCAGAGGTTTCACAGATTACTAAAATACTTGAGCATGAAAATTAATTGGAACTTTATAGGTTTTATAGTGCTTTCAAGCTTTGTTGTGTTTCTTTTTGGCTTTACAATGCAAAGAAATGAAGCTAGAAATTTGTCTAAAATAGTGATAGCTTTTGAGGATGAAACGCCTCCTTTTATTACTTTAAATACGGTTAATAAATTGTTAATACAAAATTTTGAGACTGTTGCTAGCATCCCAAAAGAAGCCTTAGTTTTGAAAGAGGTGGAGGAGCGATTGCTGAAAAATCAGATGATTCACAGCGCAGAAGTTTACATCACAGTTGATGGAATATTAGGGGCTAAAATAAAGCAAAGAACACCCATTGCAAGGGTTGTTGATACGCAGGATTATTACCTTGATACTGAGGGAGAAAAGATGCCTTTGTCATCGGTTTACACGGCAAGAGTTCCAGTAGTTACAGGAGCAGTGATGGAGCATGCAAAAACGCTCACCGATTTATTGTTACAGATAAATCAAGACCAGATGATTAAAAGTAGTGTTGTTGGCTTAGAGGTTTTAGAGGACGGAACACTTAAAATGCGAATTCGCAAACAAGATTTTATAGTGCTTTTTGGAACAACAGACAATGCGGCGCTAAAATTTCAGAATTATAAGGCATTTTATCAAAAAATAAAACAAGATAGTATGTTGGCTAATTACAAAACCGTTGATTTAAGATTTGGTAATCAAGTAGTGGCAACAAAAAAATAAAGGCTATGGAACAAGGAAACATTGCTGTAGGACTCGATATAGGAACAACAAAGATTGTTGCTATGGTAGGCAAGGAGAATGAGTATGGTAAGATGGAAATTCTAGGGATTGGTAAATCCAAAAGTTTGGGTGTGCACCGTGGGGTTGTAAATAATATCACCCAGACCATACAATCTATCCAACAGGCAATCACTGATGCAGAAACTTCTTCTGGAATTAAAATAGAAGATGTGGTAGTGGGTATCGCAGGGCAGCACATACGCAGTCTTCAGCACAGTGATTATATCACAAGATCAAACAGTGATGAGGTGATTGATGTCAATGATATTGATAATCTATGTGATCAAGTTCATAAGCTAGTGATGCTTCCTGGTGAAGAAATTATACACGTGTTGCCACAAGATTTTAAAGTAGATGGGCAGGCAGAGATAAAAGAGCCAATAGGAATGTACGGCGGGCGTTTGGAAGCCAACTTTCATGTGGTTGTGGGGCAAGTTGCTTCTATAAAAAACATTGGTCGTTGCGTGAAAAGTGCAGGACTGGAGCTCAGTGGTATTACACTAGAGCCGCTAGCCTCAGCAAATGCTGTACTCAGCCAAGAAGAAAAAGAGGCAGGTGTTGCCCTTATTGATATAGGTGGTGGAACCACAGATTTAGCCATTTTCAAAGACGGTATTATACGCCACACTGCGGTAATTCCTTTTGGAGGAAATGTCATTACCGAAGATATCAAAGAAGGTTGCAGTATTATTGAAAAGCAAGCAGAATTGCTTAAAATAAAATTTGGTTCTGCATGGCCTGGAGAAAATAGAGATAATGAAATTGTTTCTATTCCTGGATTAAGAGGAAGAGATCCTAAAGAAATAACATTAAAAAATCTGTCAAAAATTATCCACGCTAGAGTGGTTGAAATTATTGAACAGGTGTATTTAGAAATAAAAAATTACGGTCACGAAGAGCAAAAAAAGAAATTAATTGCCGGAATTGTACTAACAGGTGGAGGTGCTCAATTAAAGCATTTAAAACAGTTGGTGGAGTATATAACGGGTATGGATACCAGAATAGGGTATCCTAATGAGCATTTGGCTGGAGATAGTGATAGTGAAACCACAAGCCCACTGTATGCAACTGCCGTTGGCCTTGTGATGAATAGCCTAGAGAGTAAAGCGCGTGCCAATAGAATTGCAAAACCAGAAGATGGAGGCCCTACAGGTGATGGGCCAGCACCAGGTGATGATGATTCAATAAATCCTGAGGGAGAAACTGATGATTCTCCATCAGAGCCAGATAAGCGTCCAAGTATTTTTGATACTTGGGCAGAGAAGTTTAAGCAATTTCTAGACAACGCAGAATAAAAGAAACAACAGTTAAAAAAATATAATAACCCTCGCAAAAAAAAAGTATATGCCAGAATTTGACAACATATCGTTCGATCTGCCCAAAAACCAATCAAATGTCATTAAAGTAATTGGCGTTGGTGGTGGTGGTAGTAATGCCATAAATCACATGTTTAATCAAGGGATTAAAGGTGTAGATTTTGTGATTTGCAACACAGATGCACAAGCATTAGAGAACAGTGCTGTTCCAAATAAAATCCAATTGGGTATAGACCTTACAGAAGGTCTTGGGGCTGGTGCCAATCCTAAAATTGGAGAACAATCTGCTGTAGAGAGTATGGCAGAGATTAAAAGTATGCTAACAACCAATACAAAGATGATTTTTATCACCGCTGGTATGGGAGGAGGTACCGGTACAGGAGCTGCGCCAATAATAGCGAGAATGGCAAAAGATCTTGATATTTTAACTGTTGGTATTGTTACCATTCCTTTTCACTTTGAGGGAACCATGCGTAACGAACAAGCTCAAATTGGTGTAGAAAATTTACGTCAAAATGTAGATAGCTTGGTTGTTATTAATAACAATAAATTACGTGATGTGTACGGAAATCTTGGCTTTAAAGCTGGGTTTTCAAAAGCAGATGAGGTACTGGCCACTGCAGCGCGTGGAATTGCAGAGGTAATTACACATCACTACACGCAAAATATTGATTTACGTGACGCTAAAACTGTATTGTCTAACAGTGGTACTGCCATTATGGGTAGTGCAACGTCAAGTGGTGCAAATCGTGCACAAATTGCCATTAACAAAGCGTTAGACTCTCCTCTTTTAAATGACAACAAGATAGCGGGAGCTAAAAATGTATTGTTACTTATTGTTTCTGGTACCGAGGAAATTACCATAGATGAAATTGGAGAAATAAGTGATCATATACAGGCAGAGGCTGGTCATGGAGCCAATATTATTATGGGTGTTGGCGATGATGAAACACTAGATGGATCTGTTTCTATTACCGTTATTGCGACAGGATTTGATGCAGAGCAGCAAAATGAAATTACCAATACTGAGACTAAAAAAATTATTCATACCCTTGGCGATGAGGCTAAGGCGCAACTAGACCTAACGCCTAATGTAACGGCAACACAAGTAGTGCTACCACCGCAAACCAAAAGAGATGTTGCTACAAGTGAGGTTTCACAGGAGCCCATTATAGTGCACACACTTTTTGAAGAAGAACCCCAGGAGCCAGAGGTGTTTCAACAAGTTGCGCCACAAACCCAGGAAGTTCCATTTGAGGGATATATAGCAACTACAGATCTTATCAAGAATATTGATGTAGAGTCTAACCTGGTTGACATACATTTTCTTGCAGAGTTTGAGCAATTGGTTATCAATGAAATTAGTGTAAACAATTTTGAGGTAATACAGCCAGAGATTGTTTCTCCTAAGGCTGTTGAAGAGACTCAGCCTACTGAGGTTACTGCCCTTGAGCAAGCACCAGTTGCCGAGTTTGAAATCAATGATATAGAAGAGGATGTTATCCCTGAAAAGGAAACTGCTCAAGAGCCTATGCTAATGTTTGATATGCCTTTGCATGATAGCCCCCATGAGCAGGATACAGTGGTGCACTCATTAGAAGAGCCGGTTATAGTACAAGAGCAAGAAGAGACAGCCTTAGAAATAGAACTGCAGCCTGAAGTTGTGACCGCTGATGTTGAAGATATTGAGGTAACAGATCACCTAGAGGTGGTTCCTGTTAGTGAGGTTTCTAAAGACGGAGTGGTAACCCGTTATAGTCTTGATGATTATACAGCCAAAGAAGAAGAACTTACAGGAGCTACTGCAGCCCAGGCGCCTCAGGTAACAGAAGTTTTAGTGGAAGAGGAGCTTGTTTTTGAAACTAAGATTGTGGAGCCAGCCCCGCAAGAGAAGGAGCTAGAAAACCCGCCACAAGACCCAATGAATACTCCTATTTCTAAATTACTGCGTGACCGCACAGAGGAGCGTAAGCGTAAGATGAAAGATTTCAACTATAAATTCAGAAACAGCGCCTCAAAGATTGATGATATTGAGAAGCAGCCTGCTTATAAAAGAGCAGGGATTGAACTAGATGATGTTTCTAGTGAGGTACATCTTTCAAGAACCTCAGTGAGTGATGATGATGACGAGATAGAGTTAAGAAGCAACAATAGTTTTTTACACGATAATGTAGATTAATTACAAGGGTATTTCCCCCGAGATATACTTGTGTGCTTAATTTTCAAAAACCCATTAATAGCTATTAATGGGTTTTTTATAGCCATGGCAATTGTAGTTAATTTCCTATCTTCGTGGTCTAATTTTTATACCCATACCTATGAGTTTATCAGCAAAAATTATGGATGCCATGAAAATGGCTATGAAAAGTAAAGACACCCTTTCCCTGCAGGCACTACGTTCTGTGAAGAGTGCTATTTTACTGGCTCAAACCCAAGGTGGAGCAAAGCAAGATATTAGCCCTGAGGATGAAATAAAACTACTTCAAAAACTGGTAAAACAGCGCAAAGATAGCGCTGCTATTTTCGCTACTCAAGGACGCTCAGATTTGGCAGATCCAGAAATAGCAGAAGCTGCAGTAATTGAGCAGTTTTTACCACAGCAACTAAGCGAGGCTGAGGTGGCCGTCATGGTAGATAAGGCTATTGAGGCCACAGGAGCAAGCACTATGGCAGATATGGGTAAGGTAATGGGTATGGTTACTAAAGAAGTATCAGGAAGAGCAGACGGGAAAACCATAAGCACACTTGTAAAGGCGCGCCTATCAAATTAAAAAATATAACAATACAACACCTATAGTATAGGTGTTTTTGGCCTAGTAGTTCAACTGGATAGAATATCAGATTTCGGCTCTGACGGTTGGAGGTTCGAATCCTCTCTGGGTCACGAATAAATAGTGCAAATAAAAAAAAAACACCAAGCCTCGCTTGTGTGTTTTTTTTTTTATTTGCACTATTTTCAAAGCGCCGAGCAATAAGGATCAGCGCAGCTAATCCTATTTCGTGTATTATAAAGAAGTCTCGATTGTGTTTATATATATACTTCACAGCACAATTCTTTGTTAAAAACAAGCAGCTCTAGCATTAGCATTACAAAGCATCTGTACCTTTGTAATAAAAAGCTATGTTTTCTAAAATATTTTTGGGTTTGCTGCTCACATTCACTACAGCCACTGCACAAAACACTACAGTATCTTTGTATGATATACCCCTCACAGATATCTCTGGAGCGCCTCTAGATTTAAGCCAGTTTAAAGGCAAAAAAATACTGTTTGTTAATGTTGCCTCCAAGTGCGGGTTTACCTCTCAGTATGATGGTTTGCAGGAGCTGTACAAGACCTATAAAGATAAACTTGTGGTTATTGGCTTGCCTTGCAACCAGTTCGGTGGGCAAGAGCCAGGTAACGCCAAAGAGATAGTTACCTTTTGTAAAGCCAATTACGGGGTAGATTTCCCGCTCTCATCCAAAATTGAGGTAAAAGGGGCCAGCCAGCACCCACTGTACAGGTGGCTTACCTCTAAGACCCAAAATGGGGTGATGGATTCTAAGGTGAGGTGGAATTTCCAGAAATATCTGGTAGACGAGAACGGCCAGCTCATTGATTATTTTTACGCTACCACAAAACCAATGAGCAGTAAGATTATAAAATTATTGTAATACCATATATCAGCATAACAAAAGCCTCACGTACTCGTGAGGCTTTTTTTTTACTGTTTTTAATTATGGGAGCTGGAATAAATCTTCTACCCTGCACTCAATGGTTTTTGCAATTTTTAGGGCCAATACCGTAGAGGGGATATAAATGCCGTTTTCTATGGCATTAATACTCTTTCTAGACACCTCTGCCGCCTCAGAGAGTTCTTGCTGGGTGAGATGAGCAGCTTTTCTAAGCTGCTGCAGGTTGTTTAAAAGTTTTAAATGGTCTTTGCCCATAGTTACTGTTTTTCAAACTCCTCAACAGCGCTAGTGAGTTCTTTACCAGTATTTGGGTACAGATACCCAGCAATAAGGGTTCCTATCCCAATAAGCCCAACCAGGCATCCAACTCCTTTAAGGATAGAGCCCAAAAAAAACAGGCCAAATCCAAAAAGGCCCATGCCCACAAAGGTTGTGATCACTCCGCTTCTTCTATAATCTATGGGTTCCTTTTTTCTTTCTTCAAAAATAGCCATTAGCTTCTCTATTTTATCTGGGTCATTCAAACTCTTTGAGATCTCTACTGCTGTTTCTCTTTTTTCTTTACCCTCTAGGTATTGCCAATAAAAAGCTGCTAATGGAATGATAATTCCTGTTAGTATTCCTAAAGCTGGTATAATAATGTCTATGTTCATTGTTTTACGTTTAAAATGTAACGCAAAGGTAACATTTTAAAGTGTAACGCAAAGGTTACTTCATAAAAAAAATATAGATAGTTTTTACACAGTACTCGTAGCTTTTAAAACCAGAGGTTAAATATGGTTTTTTGAGTTTCTTTACTTAAGAGGCCAAAAGCGCTTTAAGATCTGTAATGGTTTTGGTAGGATTCTCAGATTTAAAAACATAACTACCCGCCACCAGTACATCTGCACCAGCATCTGCAAGTTGTTTGGCGTTTTTATTAGTAACCCCGCCATCAATTTCTATGATAGTGTTGGCTCCTTTTCTAGTAATTAATTCTTTTAAAGCAATTACTTTGTCATAGGTATTTTCTATAAAACTCTGGCCGCCAAAACCAGGATTAACGCTCATAAGGCACACAAGGTCTATGTCTTGTATGGTATCTTCTAGAAGTGATATACTAGTGTGTGGGTTTAAAGCAACACCAGCTTTCATGCCCTGGGCTTTTATGGCCTGCAGGGTTCTGTGCAAATGTGTACAAGCCTCATAGTGTACCGTTAGGATATCTGCCCCTAGGTTTTTAAAGGTTGAAATATACCTGTCTGGATCTACTATCATAAGATGCACATCTATAGTTTTTGTTGCATGCTTTGCAATATCACGCAAAACTGGCATTCCAAAAGAAATATTAGGCACAAAAACACCGTCCATGATGTCTATATGAAACCAATCTGCATCAGAGTTGTTGATCATCTCAATATCACGTTGTAAGTTGGCAAAATCTGCAGCTAAAACTGATGGGGCTATAAGAGTGTGGCTCATGGTAGTAGTAAAAAAGGTTGTATTAAACGTTGAATTTTTTCTGAGGTACTAACTTTGTTTTCTTTTAAATAGGCGTCAATGGTAGCCAATTGCTCTGCAGTACGTACAATATTAAAGTCTGTGCTGTAATCAGAGAATAACGCCTTTTGTTTGGGCCTGTTAATAATCTCGAATATTGAATGATGTCTTGGGTCGTTCTTTATTTTATTCTCATACAGTGGCATGATGATGTCTTTATCTCCCTCTAAAACCTGGAAAAAATTACCCAGTTCAAATAGAAGTATGCCAGTTACATTTCTTAGGCTATTATTGGTATATGTTTTATTGTAGATTCCTTCTAGCGCTTCTTTTTGAAGCCCATCAACGGCCTTGCTAGAGTAGCAAATGGTATGGATCATGTTAGTAGGTGTTAATAGTGCCAATATGTTGTTAAAGGTAAGAAAAAATCTTCCAGTTTACAGCTCCTTATAATCTATCTAACAAAAAACCAATACGGTGTCTTTTTAAAGGGTGTTATTGTTGCTTGTTACTGAGTGTGTTACAATAAAAAAGCGCCTTTCAGTAAAAAGAAAGACGCTTTGCTATTTAATAAAAGAAAAACCTGGATTAGTCTCTTCTTCTGTCATCTCTTCTTGGAGGACGACGGTCATTACTACGTTCTCTAGGAGCTGGTGCTACGTATCCTTCTGGTTTTTCCATAAGGGCCTTACGAGACACTTTCTCTTTTCTAGTACGCTTGTCAAGACCAAAGTACTTCACATCAAATACATCACCCATGTTTACTACATCGCTAACGTTTTCTGTGCGTTCCCAAGCTAGCTCAGATACGTGTAATAATACTTCATTTCCTGGAGCTTCCATATATTCAACAACAGCACCAAAATCTAACATTTTGATTACTTTTACTTCGTAAACAGAACCAACTTTAGGTTTAAAAGTAATAGAGTCAATTTTGGCCAGTACAGCGTCAATTCCTTCTTGCCCTGTTCCTAGGATTTCAACAATACCTTCTTCTGTAACTGGATCTTCATTGATAACAATGGTAGTACCCGTTTCTTTTTGAAGTTCTTGAATTACTTTTCCTCCAGGTCCTATCAGTGCGCCAATAAATTCATTAGCAATACGCACTCCTACCATTTTTGGAGCGTATTCTTTCACGTCTTCCCTTGGAGTTGCAATTGCATCCGTTAATTTTCCTAGGATATGAATACGTCCATCTCTTGCTTGCTTTAATGCTGCAACTAGAATTTCATAGCTCAATCCTTTTACTTTAATATCCATCTGGCAAGCAGTGATACCATCTGCGGTACCTGTTACTTTAAAGTCCATATCTCCTAAGTGATCCTCATCCCCAAGAATGTCAGAAAGTACTGCATACTTTCCAGTATCTGCATCAGAGATAAGTCCCATTGCAATACCAGAAACTGGTTTTTTCATTTGGATACCAGCATCCATCATTGCCATTGTTCCAGCACATACTGTTGCCATAGATGAAGAACCGTTAGATTCTAACACCTCAGACACTACACGTACTGTGTAAGGACAATCATCAGGAATCATTCCTTTTAAACCACGCTGTGCAAGGTTACCATGTCCAACTTCTCTTCGAGAGGTTCCACGAATGGGTCTTGCTTCACCTGTACAAAAAGGAGGGAAGTTATAATGTAGGTAGAAACTTTCTTCTCCTTCAAATGATGGCATATCTATTTTATTTGCATCTCTAGAAGTTCCTAGAGTTACTGTAGCTAGTGCCTGAGTTTCTCCACGCGTAAATACCGCAGAACCGTGTACAGAAGGTAAGTAATCAATCTCACACCATATATCACGTATTTCATCAGTCTTACGACCATCTAGACGTAGCCCTTCATTAACGGTAAGATCACGAACAGCTGCTTTTTCAGCCTTGCGGTAGTAGTCAGAAACCAGATCGCCAAACTCTTCCATTTCTTCTTCAGAGAAAGATGCCTTTACTTCTTCTTTAATTGCTGCAAAAGAAGCCGTACGCTCTTGCTTAGTAGATCCAGCTTTAGCCACTGCATATACTTTGTCATACGCCATATCATGAACTCTTTTTACAAGATCTTCGTTGTCTGGCTCTTCTTCGTAATCACGTACTTCTTTTTTACCAAAAGCTTCGGCAAGTCTAAGTTGTGCAGCAATTTGAACTTTAATAGCTTCATGTGCAAACTTAATAGCCTCGATCATTTCTTCTTCAGAAATCTCATCCATTTCACCTTCTACCATCATCACAGAATCTGCAGAAGCTCCAATCATCATATCGATGTCGCTTTCTGCTAATTGTGCTCTTGTAGGGTTTATAACAAACTCACCATTGATGCGTCCAACTCTAGCCTCAGAGATAGCACATTCAAAAGGGAAATCAGATAGTTGGATTGCTGCAGATGCAGCAAGTCCTGCCATTGCATCTGGCATAACATCATCATCATGAGACATTAACTGTATCATCACCTGTGTTTCTGCGCTGTAGTTCTTTGGGAATAATGGGCGTAACACACGATCCACTAAACGCATCGTTAATACCTCACCATCACTTGGGCGTGCTTCTCTTTTGAAGAATCCACCAGGATAACGTCCTGCTGCTGCAAACTTCTCTCTGTAATCAACGGTTAGGGGTAAAAAGGGTAGATCTTTTTGCTCGTAGTTAGAAACTACCGTACAAAGCATCATACATTTTCCAGACTGTACCACGACAGATCCGTGTGCCTGTTTTGCTAATTTTCCAGTTTCGATAGAAATCTCTCTACCGTCACCAAGGTCAATGACCTCTCTAAATACTTTAGGTATCATATTTTTCATTTATGATGCGCACCCGCGCATCGTTAATTTGGTCAAGGTTTGATTTTCAAACCAAGTGTTGTTGTGTTGTGTGTGGTTTGACCAATGAAAAACTAAAGGGTAGCCTTTTCAGTACTTAAATGTAATAAAAAAGTAAGGGGCTCACTGAGCCCCTAGTATGGATTATTTACGTAATCCTAATTCTTTTACTATTGCTCTGTAACGTAAAATGTCTTTTTTCATTAGATAGTCTAATAAAGAACGACGCTTACCTACTAGCATCACTAGAGAACGCTCTGTGTTGTAATCTTTGTGGTTTGCTTTCAAATGCCCCGTAAGGTGTTGAATTCTGTAAGTGAATAATGCAATTTGAGCTTCTGTGTTACCAGTGTCTTTTGCAGATTTTCCGTGCTTTGCGAAAATCTCTTGTTTTTCTTTTGGATCTAAATACATGCTAATATTTTTGTAAATGATTTTTATGTATGAATCATGTCTATCATAATTCGAGTGCAAAAATAGTAAAATTCAATGATATGGCATTGTTTGATGATATATTATTTAAAAAACATGAGACCTTACTTTTTTCAATACTCTTTCAATAACTCAAAAGAGGGTACAGAGTTATAAAAACAAAAACTCCTCTCTATTGCAGCAATAGAAAGGAGTTTTTAATATAGTATTGACTCTTGTTAAAGATTGCGCTAGAATTTTCTTATGCTGTTTTTTCGCGCAGTGGTTTGTTTTGCACTAAATCTAGGTATAAATTAATCTTACGCTTCATGTCCTTGCGGTGTGAAATAAAATCTAAAAACCCATGTTCTAAAACAAATTCTGCACTTTGGAAACCATCTGGCAGGTCTTTACCCGTGGTGTCTTTTACCACACGCGGTCCTGCAAAGCCAATCAATGCTCCTGGCTCACTGATGTTAATATCACCAAGCATTGCAAAAGATGCTGTTGTTCCTCCCGTTGTAGGGTCTGTACATAAAGACACATAAGGAATACCTGCATCTGCTAATTGCGCTAGCTTTGCACTAGTTTTAGCCAATTGCATGAGAGATAATGCAGCTTCCATCATTCTAGCACCACCACTTTTACTTATAAGTAAAAAGGGTGTCTTTGTTTTTAAAGCATGATCTACAGCACGCGCTATTTTTTCTCCAACAACACTACCCATAGAACCTCCAATGAAACTAAAGTCCATACAAGCAATCACTAGGTTTTGCCCCATAGATTTTCCTACTGCTGTACGTACAGCATCATTTAATCCTGTTTTCTTTTGAGCATCTTTAAGCCTGTCTACATACTTCTTTTTGTCTTCAAATTTTAAAGGATCCTTGGACGTGAGAGTGGTGTCTAATTCTTTAAACTTGTTGTTGTCAAATAAAATCTCAAAATATTCCTTACTACCAATACGTACGTGGTATCCATCTTCTGGACTTACATAAAAGTTTTTTTCTAACTCTTCTGCGTCTACTATTTTACCTGTTGGAGATTTGTACCACAATCCTTTTGGTACATCTTTTTTATCCTCGGTAAGGGTGTTGATTCCTTTTTTTGTTCTTTTAAACCAAGCCATATTGTAGTGTGTTTAAAACGTATTGTTATGAAATTTTGATTATAATGTGTTCACATTATTAAGGTCTTCAAAGGCCTTTTTAAGACGTGCTTTGAACGTTAGTTCAGCCTCACGCATCCATTTTCTTGGATCGTAATATTTTTTATTTGGGATATCTCCACCATCTGGATTTCCAATTTGAGTTCTTAGGTACTCAATGTTTTTTGTCATGTAATCACGAGGCCCTTCTGTAAAAGCAAATTGAAGGTCTGTGTCAATGTTCATTTTCACAACTCCATACCCAATAGCTTCACGAATTTCTTCAACAGTAGATCCGCTTCCTCCATGAAATACAAAATCTACAGGATTAGATCCTGTTCCAAATTTTTCCTGTACAAATTCCTGAGAATTTTTTAAGATTTTTGGTGTTAGTTTTACATTTCCGGGTTTGTATACACCGTGTACATTACCAAATGCAGCTGCAATGGTGAACTGATCGCTTACTTTCATTAATTCTTCATAGGCATAAGCCACCTCTTCTGGTTGTGTGTAAAGCTTTGAAACATCTACATCACTATTATCAACACCATCTTCTTCTCCTCCTGTGATTCCAAGTTCAATCTCTAAAGTCATACCTATTTTGCACATACGGGCTAGATACTCTTTACAAATAGCGATGTTCTCTTCAATAGGCTCTTCACTAAGATCAATCATGTGAGAGCTGTAAAGAGGTTTTCCAGTTTCTTTAAAATGCTGTTCTCCTGCATCTAAAAGCCCGTCAATCCAAGGCAATAATTTTTTTGCACAGTGGTCTGTATGTAAAATTACTGTTGCTCCGTATAACTCTGCTAGCTGGTGTACATGCTTTGCGCCTGCAATTCCTCCAGCAATAGCCGCTTGATGATTGTCATTAGACAATCCTTTACCTGCATTAAACAAACATCCTCCATTAGAGAATTGAATGTTGACAGGAGCGTTTAACTCAGCGGCAGTTTCCATTACTGTATTTACACTACTATTTCCTACAACATTTACTGCTGGCATAGCAAATCCTTTTTCTTTAGCATATGCATGGATTGCTTGAATTTCTTTTCCAGAAGCAACTCCTGGTTTGATTGTATGTGACATAAGTTTGTTTAAAATTTAAAGCAAAAATAATGAATTTAAGTTATAATTAACAGTCAATCCTAGTGCATTTATTTCTCTTTTTGTGTAATGGCTTTGCTAGCGGGGGCAACCCCTTTATGAACTTGTTTTTAGAAGAATAATTTTTGAATTTTTTCTCAAGCTCTACCCCAATTTCTAATCCTCTAGAAAGGATAATTAATTCCGATATTAAAAACAGCATTGGCAAAGTTACTTTCTTTAAACCACCTGTTTGACTCAGAAAGTGCCGGGTTGTGTATTTTAAAACCGGTGTCCAGTCTAGCTACAAAAAACCCAAAATCATATCTAAGACCAAGACCACTTGCAAGTGCAAGTTCTTTTAAATCTTCCAAGCCGCTAAATTTAAGGGACTCCTCTTTTACATTATCCAGTGCATTCCAGATGTTTCCACCATCTATAAATAGTGCTCCTTTAAAGGCTCCTAAAATGGGGAAGCGGTATTCTAGATTAAAAGCAAGTTTGAAGTTAGCTTCGTTAAACTCGAACAGGCTACCGCTAGATCCTGGACCCAAATCATAGGGTCTCCAACCTCTATTGTCATTAGCTCCACCGGCAAAATAACTTCTTGTAAAGGGTATGCTTTCGCTATTTCCGTAAGGAACCGCAATACCACCAAAGGCACGAATGGCCAGTACATAATCATTAGAGACCTGCCAGTGTTTTATAAATTCTGCTTCTACTTTTGCATATTGAGAAAAAACGACACCTAGGGTTTCATAATTTTCATTATTGTTTTTTTCGAGTCCAAGAATGTTTGAAATGCCCGAGAGTATTTCTCCAGTGGTTTCTAATTTCCAGCGGAGTCTTGAGAAATTTTTATCAAATATATTTTCTCTTGTATCACGTGTCCAAGTAAAATTTGTCGCAAAAATAAGATTGTTTTCTGTTAATCTAGCCTCACGTTGGATCACACTAAAAAGGGTGTTGGTTTGATCCTGATCTAGCGGATAGGCTCCTTGAGCACTATTGTTTAAAAACGTATCTATGCCCGAGGGAATCTGTAATTGGATTTCATTGTCTTGAGAGGTAGAATACAGAGAAGGGTCTATGGTTCCTGGATTGGAGTTCTCAATATCTTGCGCAATTTCATTTGCTTGATTGTAGGAGTTGGTGTAGATGTTAAAGTAGTTACTTGTATTAAGGTTTCTAACAAACTGCACATTAAACAAATCAAAACTATTTGTTCTGGTTTTTGATGGACGCCAATTGTAATTATAAATACCACTAAGGCTTTGCCTGTCTAATCCTATGTTATTTTGTGCGTTAAACCCAAGACTAATATTTGTGGTTGGCGCCATGTATTTTGGGATCCATCTATCTACGTTAATAGGCAACATAACCCGAGGAATAGAGAGTTTTGAGGTAACACCAAATTCTGAAATATTAAAAAAGCTATTGTTATCTGCAACATCTTTTGAGGCTCCCAGTGAGCCATTTCCAGATATTTGTAAAATTTCAGCTCCTTTAAAAACATTTCTTAAAAACAATGAGCCTTTAAAACCAATACCTACTTGCTGAATGGTTGAGGTAAAGGTGTCAAAACTCGCATCTAGGGTTGCTTTTTTTCTAGGGGTTAAAAAAATAGTACTCACCAAGCTTTGATGCGTTAGATCTCTTGGGTCTTCTGCGTAGGTTATATTTGGGTATTTAAAAACTTTTAAATCACTAAGCTGGTTGTAGGTTAGGTTTCTGTCTACATCTCTATATATCTTGTTGGGTAAAATAGCAATGGCATCTGTGATGGCCTTTGGGTTGTATTTTAATTTGTCGTAACTAAATAATGTATAGCCGTTATAGCGAACAGAATCTTGAAACTTCCTTCCTTGGTTGGCAAAGGAGTAATCTGTTATAATTTTTACATCATTTACTTTATAGATCTTAAAAGGCACTGTTTTGGTAGTGTCATTAACTTCAATGGTACGCTGGGGTATGATATAGGTAATGTTAACTTTATTACCGGTATTAACGGTGTCTGCCTCAAAATTTATGTAATCTCTGTCAAAGTTATACAAGCCAGAGTTGCGAAGTTGCACGTTAATACGCTCTCGCTCGTTTTCAAAATCTGTAGCAGCATACTGAGTTGCTTTTTTTATAAAGGTGTTGTTTTTAGTGGCCTGAATAATAGAGTCTATAATTGGAGATGCAATTTTCTGCTCAATATCATTTACAAAATAAGGATCTTTTAGCGTTACATTATAGGTAATCTCTGCTCTGCTGGCTTTGCGCTTATTTTTTGTAACATCATAACCTACCTTTACATTAAACCATCCTTTTTTTGCATACCACTGCTTGATGCGCTCCTGTGATTTTTTAGTTTTTGTTTCATTAATTATCTCTGGTGCATCTCCAGATTTTTTCAACCATTGGTTAAAACCTATGTAGTAGTTTCCTAGTTCGGTTAGTTGTTTTTTGGAAAGCAGACGTATTAATCTTTGTTCTCTTTTTGGTTTTTTTTCAAGCCAAGTAGTAAAAGTACTATCTGGCTGTTGGTCTGCAAGATTGTATAAATGGAGCCCTGCAGGAATACCAATTAAAGGTATCTTGGTATTAGGGCGTTGGGTTAATTGGCTAAACACCCCAAAGTCATCTACTTTTTGTCCATCCACCTCAATGGTGTTTTTTGTGAGTAAAAGTTGATCTTGAGTTACATTTTTAACTGCATTACAAGACCCTAGGAGTATCGTAATTCCTAAAATTAATGATATTTTTGTGATGCCTAATTCCAAATGTGTTGAAAGGGTCAAGAGGGTTGTTTATCTAATAATCAAAAATACTATAATTTGATAAGTAAAGGTCAAATAAAACTAATAACGAGTTTACAGCAAAAAAAGTACCGTAACAAGGAGGGTCTTTTTATTGCAGAAGGAGCAAAGGTTATAGGTGAGCTTTTAAACCAAGGGCTTGATCTTCATAGCCATTTCCATACAAATCCGCAGGCTCATAATTCTGGTATTCAAGAAATTTCAGAAGTGCTGCTTCAAAAAATTAGTTGTTTAAAAACGGCCAACACCTCCTTGGCTACCTTTAAAATACCAGCGCCAAAACCGCTTTTAACCAAAGGGCTAACCCTTGTGGTAGATGCCGTTAGAGATCCAGGAAATCTAGGAACTATAATTAGGCTTTGTGATTGGTTTGGAGTTAGCCAATTAGTATGTTCCCTAGATACTGTAGATTGTTACAATCCTAAGGTGGTTCAAGCTACTATGGGTTCTATAGCTAGAGTATCTGTCCATTACTTGGATATATGCCAATACCTAAAACAGGCAAAACTGCCAGTATATACAGCCACAATGGATGGAGAAAATGTGTATGATACTACCTTGGCAAGTGATGCAATACTAATTATGGGTAATGAGGCAAATGGTGTTTCTCAAAAAATAAAAGCCCTTTCTACCCATCAAATTGCTATTGCGCAATTTGGTGAGTTGCACGCTACAGAGAGTTTGAATGTGGCCTCTGCCACAGCAATACTACTTAATGAGTTTGCACGTACTACTGAAATGTAAAATTAATAAACATCCCTCGAGAATTTATAGCGCTGAGATTTGAGGTGTAGGTGCTCAATGGGTTGTTGTCTGGCACCAGTTCATTGCTAGTTGCAAATACGCCCCTAATTGTTGGTGTGAACTTAAAGAAATATAGATAGATATCTACCCCAAAACCCAGCTCAAAATAGTTTGTGATGCGCGTGGTTCTAAATTGTCCTAAACTATTGTCTTCAGGATTTTTCTCGTTACTTGATAGATTTAAAGAAGTAGAGACCCCGCCAATTATAAAAGGCTTCCAGTTATTTAGCCTCTTGGTGCTAAATTTTAGCAATAATGGCAGGTGAATATAGGTAGATTTAACCTCACGCAGTGCGGCTATTTCATCTCCAATTCTTGGAAAAATCAGGTTTCTTTGGGTAAAATAAATTCCTGGCTCTAGCCTAAGGTTAATGTATTTACTGATGCGCATGTCTCCAATAAGCCCCACATTAAAACCTGTAGTTGGTTCAACAATGACATCTGTATTGGTATTGCCCAGCTCATCGTTGTACTCAATTTTAAAATCATAACTGTTAAAGCCTAAAAAATAACCCCAAGTTAAAAATTTGGCATCAAAGGTTTCTAGGTTAGACAGGCGTTCACTGCTAAATAGTTGCGCTTGAACACTTTGAGTAAGCAGCCCTAAGGCCAGAAGTATTATTAGTTTTTTCATACTATTTTGTAGCGCTATAAATGGTGGCTACACCAAAAGTTTGTGGTTTGTGTTGTACCTCTATAAACCCGGTTTTTCTTAAAATATTGTTTAATGCTTCTCCGTAAGGAAAAACAGAGGCGCTTTCACTTAAGTAATTGTAAGCCACTTTATCTTTACTAAATAAAGTGCCCACTAAGGGTAAAATGTTTTTACTGTACACATGGTATCCTTGTTTGAAAGGAAACTTTTTTGGCACAGAGGTTTCTAAGATTATAAATAGGCCGCCCTTTTTTAATACACGTAGTATTTCAGAAAGTCCTTTTTCTAGATTTTCAAAATTTCGCACTCCAAAAGATACCGTAACCACATCAAAGCTGTCGTCCCCAAAAGGCATAGCCTCGCCATCTCCTTTGATAAAATCTACTTTTGCCTGTAAAGCCGTATTATTTACTTTTTTAAGCGCCATTGACAACATGCCCTCAGAGAGATCAAAACCTATGATTTTTTTTGCAGCAATGTGTTTGGCAAATTCTATGGCCAAATCACCGGTTCCTGTGGCAACATCTAGTATGCTATCAGGTTTGTGGTTTTTTGCCATTTGCAGCACTTTACGGCGCCATTTTAAGTCTGTACCTAAAGAGATGACTCTGTTAAGATTGTCATACTTATTTGATATGGTGTCAAACATTTGTTCTACCTGCTGTTTTTTATTGAGCGTAGAATCTTTGTAAGGAGTTACTTTTTTTTGTGTTGTCATTTCGGGTGCAAAAATAGCATTTTTTATTGTTACATTTTTTCAATTTTTTAAAACCCCATTAAAATAAATCATCATGTAAAAGTCCTTATTTGTTTGTAGGATGATTTTCAAAATAGAAGATACTATCTGCAGAAGCCTTTGTGATTTAAAAATTCAATACATTTGCACCATATTTATAAATACTGTTATGAAAATTATTATCGCCGGTGCAGGTGAAGTAGGGTTCCATTTGGCAAAACTATTATCTTTTGAGTCTCAGGATATCACACTTATTGATACCCACAGAGATTCCTTGTCATATGCAGACACCCATCTAGATATACGCGTTGTTCGCGGAGATGCTACCTCTATTAAGGTCTTGGAAGACAGCAATGTCACTGACACAGATTTGGTCATCGCTGTAACTTCCTCAGAGACTACCAATATTACTGTTTGCGTTTTGGCCAAACAATTAGGAGCAAAGAGGACCATAGCTAGAATATCAAACACAGAATTTATAGATCGTAAAGATGAGGTTGGTTTCACCAAATTTGGAATCGATGAGCTAATTTCTCCAGAGTCTTTGGCTGCTAATGAAATAGAGTTGCTACTCAATCAAAGTGCTTTTAACGACACCTATGAGTTTGAAGGCGGCGCTTTAACTATGATTGGTCTGCATTTAAACCGCACCAATAGTTTTATAGATAAAACAGTTAAAGAGGTGGCAAGTGTGTTTCCTAATTTAAAGTACGTGCCTATAGCCATGCAGCGTTATGGCACTCAATATACTATTATACCTAGAGGAGATACTCAATTTAAAGAAGGAGATCAAGTTTATTTTATAACCACCAAAGAAGGTGTTGATGAAATCTACGAGCTTACCGGAAAAGAGCGGCACGAGATTAGAAATGTTATGATTTTGGGGGGAAGTAATATTGGGTATAAAACAGCCAGTGATTTATGTAAAAATAGATTTAACGTAAAGCTTATCGAGAACGATAAGGAAAAGGCTTTTGAAATAGCCGATGACATACCAAGTTGCCTGGTTATTAACGGTGATGGAAGAAATGTAGAACTACTCCTAGAGGAGGATGTTCAAGACATGGATGCTTTTATTTCTGTAACAGGAAATAGTGAAACCAATATTATGTCTTGTTTGGTAGCGAAATCTAAAGGGGTTAAAAAAACAATTGCCCTTGTAGAGAATATGGACTACTTTCAGTTGTCTCACTCTATAGGTATTGATACTCTAATCAATAAAAAATTACTAGCCGCCAACAATATCTTTAGGTACATACGTAAAGGAGAGGTTGTCGCTATGACCAAGCTTAACAACATGAATGCAGAGTTGTTGGAGTTTGTGGTAACGCCCTCTTCTAAGGTTACAAACAAGATCATACGAGATATTGATATTCCTCGCTCTGCCATAATTGGTGGTGTGGTAAGAAATGGTGAAGGGCAAATTGCACTGGGTGATTTTAAAATTCAAAGCGGTGATCGTGTTGTTGTGTGTTGCCAGCCGCAATCTATCGGAAAAGTAGAAAAACTCTTTGTGTAATGAGTTTTTTTAAACAAGTAAATCATAAAATTATTGCACATATCATGGGCCTACTCCTAGCGGTAAACGGCTCTTTTATGTTAATTGCCTCTATTATGAGCGCCGTCTACAACGATGGTGTGCTTCAGCAAATGTTACTCTCAGGGCTAGTTACTCTGGGAACAGGAGGCCTGGTTATGTTTTTAACCCGAAAGCACAAAAAAGAACTACACAAAAGAGACGGATATATTGTTGTGGCAATGGGCTGGGTTATTATGTCCTTGGCCGGCACACTGCCGTATTTATTTACAGGCGCAATACCCTCATTTACCAATGCTTTTTTTGAAACCATGAGCGGCTATTCTACAACGGGAGCTAGTATTTTAAATGATGTAGAGAGCCTTCCAAAAGGTATTTTGTTTTGGAGAAGTATTACCCACTGGATAGGCGGCATGGGTATTATTGTTTTGGCTGTTGCGATATTACCCTTACTGGGTATTGGAGGAATGCAATTATTTGCTGCAGAGGCTCCTGGGCCTGGAGGAGATAAGTTACATCCAAGAATTACAGATACTGCAAAACGATTGTGGCTCATATACGTGGGTTATACAGCTGCAGAAACTTTATTATTAAGCCTTGCAGGAATGAGCTTTTTTGATGCGATCAATCATTCATTGAGCACGCTTAGTACGGGCGGTTTTTCTACCAAAAATGCTAGTATAGCTCACTGGAATGACACCCCACTTATACAGTACATAATTATGTTTTTTATGTTTCTGGCAGGTACTAATTTTGTACTGAGTTACTTTGCATTTAAGCTCAAGTTTTCTAAAATAATTCGTGATGAGGAGTTTAAAGCCTACTCATTTTTAGTTATTATCCTTACGGCTATTTTTGCTGCCGTTATCTACTTTAAAGTTGATCTTAGCGCCAGTAGTATTGTGCACCCTATGGTATGGGGAGAGTTGGAAGCAAGTGTTCGTCACGGCTTATTTCAGATATTAGCCATTGTTACCACTACAGGTTTTGTGACCTCAGATTATGCTATCTGGACTCCTATTTTGACCATATCTTTATTTGGTTTAATGTTTTTGGGTGGATCTTCTGGGTCTACCTCTGGAGGGATTAAAATTGTACGGCATTTAATTATGATTAAAAACGGAGTTTTAGAGTTTAAACG
>Ga0115569_10000726_pt1 | contig 25783 bp, 22 predicted proteins | sample COGITO_mtgs_1205_2_FD_87295 | JGI IMG/M metagenome (GOLD analysis project Ga0115569, IMG submission 87295) | Pelagic marine microbial communities from North Sea - COGITO_mtgs_120503 | ecosystem: Environmental > Aquatic > Marine > Epipelagic | place: Germany:Helgoland, sampling site Kabeltonne... | reverse complement strand
GTCGTTTGCGCCGGCGAGGCTGGCCATCGTCGCGAAGGCAACGAAGCAAACGAAAGTCCCGAGCGTGACTATCCTCGATCGATGGGCGTCGGTATGGAGGGGACGCGTGGGACCGGAAAGTGTTTCAGGGACTTTCATGGGGCGATCTCCTTTGGGCAAATGACGACGCATCCGTGACGAGGGCTGCGCATAGACGACGACGTCCGCGGCTGCTGAGCATAGCGAGGGCCGGCAGCTCCCGTCCTGGGGGAAGGACACCGCTTGCAACTGTTGCCGCAGTAGGACTTAGCGCGAGGACGGCGCGCGGGGGGAGCGGTTAGCCTGAGGTCGAGTGACGACTTTGGGCGGCCTGGCGCAGTCCACCTCATTCTGCGTGAGTTCTGGAAAAGCGCGGTCCGCCAACATTGCACTAGCCCTACCTCGCCGACATTGGCGGCTCTGAATGGATACCTCCGCGGTGTTGTTTGGGCTGCTACCTGTTTACGAACAGGGTTCCGGGCCATGAATTTGGCTCGCCGCCGCATACGAGGAGGAGAGCAGAATGGGAATGCATGAGGGGCGAGTCGCCCTCGTCACGGGAGCGGCCAGCGGAATTGGTCGGTCGACGGCTTTGATATTCGCGCGCGAAGGGGCCTCCGTTGCGGTTGTGGACTGGAACGAAGAGGGCGCCAAGGCGACCGCTGGGCAGATTGAATCCCTCGGCGGAACGGCGATTTCGTTAGGCGTTGATGTCTCCGACGAGGCTCAGGTCGAAGAGATGCTTGCGAAGATCACTGCGCGTTTTGGTCGTCTCGACGCGGCTTTGAATAATGCGGGCGTCACGAGTCCCAGCTTCAAGTTCCATGAGATGCCCTTGGAAGAATGGAGTCGCATGATCGCTGTCAACCTGACAGGCGTCTTTCTCTGCATGAAGCACGAACTCGCCCAGATGGTCACCCAGGAGATCTTAGGCGAGGGCAGGGGCGCGATTTGCAATACTTCTTCGGGGGCGGGAGTCGTTCCTGCACCGGGCCAACCTCACTACACGGCAGCGAAGCACGGCGTTTTAGGGATCATGAAGAACGTTGCGCAGGAATACGCAAGCAATCGAATTCGATGCAACTCGGTTCTACCCGGGATTACGGATACGGCCATGATTCAAGAGTCGATTGACCGTAACGGTCCTGGCTATCGTGAGATGCTCGAGAAGACCGTTCCTGGTGGCGTGATCGGAAAGCCCGAAGAAGTTGGCGAGGCAGCTGTTTGGCTTTGCTCAGATTTAGCGAGCCGGGTGAACGGTCAGAGCCTGATGGTCGATGGCGGTGGTGTGTTGCGTTAGGCGGGCATGGTGCTGATACACGATGTCGCGCTAGGAAGTCGCAGGCGCGAGCGCTTTTCGAACTGCCTCATGGTCGAGGAGCGCCTCATAGGTTTGCTGCAAGGCCTGTTCGATAGCCGCACCGAAGTCGTCAGCGGCGACGTCAGAGCGTGTCCACCAATTGAAAACCGGAGAACTTGACGTCACGACCGTCTGGTCGCTACGCCAAACTCTTGCTCCGCCCTGGACTCGGATCTCGGTATCTAGGCGAATCGAGGTGTACTGAACCCCATCTTCAGTTTCTTCGTACAGCTCTCGGTTGGCGGCCACGATTCGTGCCGTGATCCACGGGCGCCCGGTTTGCGATCCGCAAGCCTTACTCAGTGTGACTTCGACGTCGCTGAATACGCGCTTCACCATTTGTTCGAAATTGATCGAGGTACGCGGCCCGAGATCAATCCGGTAGGGGTGTGCAGGGACGTTCCACTGCCGACCGCGAAGGGCTGGGGGGAGGCAAAGCTCTATGGGGGTGTTGATGATTTGGCCCGGCTCTTTCCATTGTAGGTGTTCAAGTGAAACCTTCTTGAGTGCTCGCCCACAGCCCGTGGTGCTGGCGAGCAGGAGCGCAATGAGAAAGAGGAGCTGGCAGGAGCCCAGTACGCTTCGTTGCCGGAGTATTCCTAGGGTGAAATCGGTCGAGTTGGAGGGCATGGACACTCTTTGTCTCCGCAGGAGTCGCGACGCAAATAGGCAGGCCAATATCGGCCCCATCGTGGAGAGTTTACGGGACATTGCCGGAACTTCGCCATTGCGCCCGCTCCGTCTGACCGCGGCTGCTCTATGAGAGTTTCGCTGCATCCTCGGTCATATCTTTCTCGATCGTGAGCGCGGCGAGGCCGAAGAGTAGAGCGCCCGTCGAGCAAGTCAGCAGGATGCCAAGGAGAGACCACCTAATTGCTTCCGCTCCGTATTGCGGCTCTAGGAGATCATTGATGTAACCGACGGCCCAGGGGCCGAGGCCGGTGCCTAGGAACGTGATGAATATGATGATGAAGGAAGACGCGACGGCGCGCATATGAGGTGGCGCCAGGTTTTGTGCGATGCCGTAGGCGACGGGTGCCCAGCCCGCACTCGAGAGTGCCGCCGGAATTGCCCACCACATGGCATTGCGGCCGTCGGGCCAGAGCAGCATTAGGCCCTGCCAGGGGATCATGAGAAAGACGGTGATCGCGCCGATCCACGCGTACCATTTTACGTTTCGCTTGCCGAGCCGGTCCGCGATTCGTCCCGTGAGGATCGAGCCGAATAGGGCGGGGATATATTGGATGGGGCCGAGTCTAGGACCTATTTCTGCCGGACTCATGTCATGGACGCGTTCGAAGAAGGTCGGGAGCCACATGCCGAAGCCCGTGCCTGAGAAAGATGCGATGCCTGCGCCGAGCCCGACGAGCCAGAAGGTCGGCTTGCGAGCCAAGTAGGTCGCGACTTCACGGACGTTTGCGGTGGGTGGCTCTGCGAGCGGATTGCCTTCAGCATCAGTGGGTACTGGATCGAATTGGCCGCGCACGGGCTCGCGAACCGTGAAGCGAACCACGAGGGCGATCAAAAGGCCCGGAAGGCCGACGGCAAGGAAGGTCATCCGCCAACCGATCGACTCGGAAAGCATGCCGCCTAGGACTAGGCCAAGCATACTTCCAAAGTAGACGCCTGTTTGAAAGAAGGCGAGGGCGGTCGCCCGCTGATGCGGGCCGAAATAGTCCGAAAGCAAAGAATGGGCAGGCGCGGCACCCGCCGCTTCCCCTACACCTACGCCGATGCGAGCCACAACTAACTGAGCACTTGAGGCTGCGAGTCCTGAGAGCGCTGTAAAGCCACTCCAAACGGTCATGCCTATGGCAATGATATTGCGCCGCGATCCGGTATCAGCCCAGCGAGCGATAGGGACGCCCATCCCTGTATAGAAGATCGCGAAGGCCGGACCTAGCATGAAGCCGATCGCGGCGTCGCTGAGCTGTAGATCTTCCTTGATGTCGCCGACCAGGACTGCGAGAACGTAACGGTCCAGGTAGTTGCAGGTGTACATGATCACCATGATGGCGAGCACGTAGCGGGCATAGCCTTGTGACGGCAGGGTTGCTGGGGCAGGATTAGAAAGGGGCGCGTGGCCTGGCTTACTCACTTGCTAGGCGGGCTCCCCAATCCGGTCTATGCAATCGAGAACGCTGTCGAATCGCGCCTTAAAGAGCTCGCGCATATCGTCGTGGGTGAAGATGTATGGCAGGTTGCGGCGGATGCCGCTGAGCACAATCGGGCCGATATCGTCAGGGGCCATGCCGCCGCGGATGAAGGGCGAGAGGGCTTCAGACATGCCTCCGGTCGTTTCTCCGGAATTGCGCAATCGGTCTGAGGCGGGCAGGTTCGTATCAATCGGCCCGGGGCAGAGTGTGGATACTCCAATTCCGTCAGGCTCGAGATCGACTCGCATGGCTTCGCTGTACGCGACGACGCCGTATTTGCTGACCGCGTAGGCGAGTCCGCCGCCGTGGGACATGAATCCGCCGATCGACGCAGTGTTCACTATATAACCACCGCGCCCGGCTTCACGTTCATTCTGCGCACGTAAAAATGCGGCCGCTCGCTGGCCGACCCGGAAGACACCATCGAGATTGACGTCGAGTACGAATCGCCAGTCATCGAGGGTGCAGTCCTTCATTTCTCCGCCGAGGTAGACGCCGGCATTGTTAAAGAGCAGATCGATCCCGCCGAACTCCACTTTCGCGGCGTCAAAAACCGCGTCTACGGAAGCGTCATCTCGAACATCGCACCGCACTGCCAGACTTCGCACACCGCGACTGGTGAGGTCATCCGCTGCGGCCTTCGCCGCGGTTTCGTCGATATCTGCAACGACGACATGGCCGCCTTCACTCGCGATCGCTCGCGCGATGCCGAGGCCGATGCCGCTGGCGCCGCCGGTGATGACAGCAATCTTGTCTCGGAAATCCTGCATGGGAGGTGCTCCTGGGTAATGGTCTTGGTCTTGATCGGGAAATGACGTAGAAAGCTTCGGGCGTCACTCTGGGAGCCGCTCGGAAACGGCGGCCTGGCAGGTGCCTGGCTAGATCGCTTCCCAGTTGGGGATCAGAAGCTTGTCCCCGGTCGTCGGGTCTGTGGCCTCTTCGAAAATCGCGCGAACCCGCTGGCCGATCTCGACCTCTGCTGGGCCCTTGTTCACGACGTTGCCGATCGCATTACAACCCGGCGCGCCGTCGAGTGAGATCACCGCCACGTTGTACGGGACCTTATCTGCGAGCAGCGGATGGACTGGGAAGTTCACCTCGACTGCACTTTCGACAGTACCTTCGCCGGAAACTGTTCGGAACTCCTGGTCGTAGCTTAGGCATTGAATGCAGACGTCCTCGGGCGGGAACTGGGCGGCGTCACAGGTCTTGCAAAACTGGACGCGAATTTCACCGGAGGTAAACCACTCTTTGTTATGTTGATCGATGACCGGAAGAAGGAAGTCATCACCGAGGTATCGGGACATGTCGTCTCCTATGGGGGCCAGGCTATAGTCGCGCTAGGCGCTCGCCCGGATGGGTTTCATGAGTAGAAAGGATCACGGCTGTCCGAAGAGGACGGCGCTGCCTGGGGAATAGCCGGGTCCGCCGACCGCAAGGGACAGCTCTACGTCGCTTGCCTGGCAGGTCGAGTCGCCGCGAATCTGTCGCACCGCTTCGTTTATCATTTCGAAGCCATGGATATAGGCCTCGCCGATATTGCCGCCGCTCGTGTTGAAGGGCAGCTTGGCATCCGGCCCTTCGAGGGCTCCGTTCGAAACGAACTCCTCGACTTCCTCGGGCTCGCAGTAGCCGAGCTCACACAAGGCCATCACGACAGGCCCCGTGAAGTTTTCATAGAGCTGGAGCACGTCGACATCGCTCGGCTTGATCCCCGCACGCTGCCACAAGGTTTCGCCGACGTTCCCGTAGAACATGCCCGGGAACCATTTTTCCTGAAACGACGAAATCCCGATATTTGGTCCAAGGCCCTGGGAGGTCGCGATAATCGGCACGGGCTTGCCCTTGAGATCCTTCGCTCGCTCGGGCGTCGTGACGATGATTGCTGCGGCCCCATCGTTTTCAGGGCAGCAATCGAAGAGGTGAAAGGGGTCCACGATCATGCGCGACGAGTGGTAGTCCTCACGGGTGAGCGGACTGCCGTAGCGCACGGCGCGAGGGTTTCGCTGCGCATTGGCATAACATGCAAGCGAAATGTCACAAAGTGCTTCCTGTGAGACGCCATGGTCATGCATGAATCGCTTCGTCTGAAGCGCGCATTCCTGCGCCGGCGAGATGAGGCCGTAAGTGTGGCGCCATCCGTACTCGCCCTCCGCTGCCTGCATGCCGCCGAAGGAAGAGCCCAGTCGATAAAACTGGCCCTGCGCAAGCGCACGAAATCCGACGACATAGTTGGCGTGTCCGGCGGACACTGCAGCATCTGCGAGCTGCACCGTTGCAGAGGAGTTGTTACCGCCGCCGGCCCAAGGCGTGGCCGACCATCGCAGATCTTTCATGCCGAGCGCTGCCGACATACGCAGCGGGTCGTTTCGATTGTCCATATATGAGATCAATCCGTCGATCTCTGAAAGTTCGAGGCCGGCGTCTTCAGCGGCGCGAGTAATAGCTTTGATCGCCAACTGGAATTCGGTTTCCGGGGATCCCCCGCGTTTGTAGTACTCGGATTCGCCGACTCCGACGACAACCGCCTGACCTTGCATCTACTTGCCTCCGATGGATGCGGGATGACCCGCGCAGAACTGCAACGATACACATCGAGGCGACAAGTGGGCAGCTGATTTTTCTGAGGACGATCGCGCTACGGCGTGAACCAGATCGGCGAAGACCACGCTCGTTCTTGCGCGATTCGCGTGAGTTTGGGGTCGTCGCAGGCCTCTGGTCGGTCGTTGGCTTCTAGGCGTCCGCAGACGCGGGCCGCGGCGCGGCAGCTGGGGTTTTCGATGACGCGTGCGTAGTAAGCGGCCGGTGTGTTCGGGTCGAAATTGGGGTCCGTCCATCCAGAGCACAATGAAGCGGCCCCGGCGCCCACAGGTTCGCAAGTCGTCGCTTCCACGCGGGCGTCGTTGTCGCCGCCGGCAATATCAACCACGCGTTGGATTGCATTGCCTTGCGCATCCGACGTGACCTTGATGATCTGCAATCTTTGGAGGAGGCCGCCTGGATGATGCTCGACCCCTGGGTCTGCGAGGGCCGAAGCGTAGAAGGTGGGTGAGCCATTCTTGCCGGCTCTTGTTATGGCCGGCAAATCTCCGCCCATGGGCACGCCGCTAGCGTAAGCCCGCTTCGCCATGTCGGGGCGGGTGCAGAGATCCTTGGGCAAGTCCCAGCCGCCGAAGAGTCGAAGCCTAATGCGAGGACCACTGGTTGCGAAAGTTTCTCGTCGCTTCATCGCGTCGAACACAGAATCCCGTGTGTTCTCTTCTGCCCAGACACCCGCCAGCCCGCCGGGATTATCTCTCCCGAAGGAATTCAATCTCTGGGGGCGCTGTACGCCGTCGCGAATCCATTCGTCCGTGTCGCCAGGTAGGCCTTCGTGGATATCCGTCGAGCCTATGAACCCGACTTTGAAGGGGTTCACGCCGAGTCGTTCCTGCTCAAATATGCCGCGCGCGACCGCATAACGCGCGAAGTCACGACGCGTGAAACAACCTCGGCCCATCAGTGCTCCGCCGCCGACGCCATCACCACAGTCTTCGGGGGAGATTGTGAGTGGGGTGCGGTATTTTTCGAATCCGCAGAACTCGTCGGTGTCGCCCAGGATGCCTGCTAGGTCCCCGCGGCATTCGGAGTCGCCCTTGATTTGAAACATTTCGACGAGGGGCTCGAGGTCGTGGCGCAGTTGTGCGTGCTCGCGCCGCTCTAGATCCGCTTCGTTTTCGGTTGACGGGTCGTCGTCGAGAAAGGGCTCGACGGAAAAAATTCGCCCATTGCTGAGGTTGGGATTGTGCGGGATTGTGATCGCGTCGCACCCGGTTCCCGCATTAATGCATTCGTTCGCGAGGCTTCGCCAGAGACCTAGTGCTTCCGGCGTCGTGCGTGAGGAAACCGGAAGGGCGGGGACTTTGGCGTTTTTGAAGATCACGTTGCGATGAGTCTTCGAGAGTTCCGGATTCGCCGAATATTCGTAAGCGACAAAGGTCGAGAAGCGGCACGGGGCATCGAAGCGTGCCGCCGAGTCCTGAATTTCGTCCCATGCGGTTGCCATACCTTGGGTGCAGCGTGAACCGTTTGCGCCGCCTTCTCCACAAACGGCATCGCTGTCGAGGTCTCCTAGCATCTTGACGATCGTTGCGACGCCTTCAGCGAGTGTGCCCATGGCCTTCCACGGGGCTCGGAAGCGCGAGCAGATTTCGCTGTCGTAGCCGGGGTTGCCAGGGGTGGTGCAGACGACCGGCGCGCCGATCATCTCCGCATGGTCCGTCACTGCGGCGAAGTCGAGAGGCCGCGGGATTTCGGCTTCTGCTCTAGTGATGCCGCTCTTCGTAATCACATCCATTCTTGCGGCGCCCGCACCGCTTGCGAAGCGATATGCGTCATCGGGTCGCGTACGAGTCGCAAACACGAACGCGTCCGAGGAGAGCGAAGTGTGAACGTGCAAGTCGCCGAAGAGCGCGCGCCGTTCTGGCGTGAAGTCGGCGCAGACCGAATTGATTTCAGTGGCGCTCGAGGCGCCGGCCCAGCACAGGGCGATTGCTAAGGCACTCGCAGAGCAAGAAAGCTGTGAGATCTGGAGAAATCGTTGAAGAGGGCCTAACGCCATAAGAGAAAATCCCGTCGTGGGGGAACGTGGGTGACGCGTGCGACGTGTTTTATACGGCTGGCCGGATATCGATCAGGATGCCGGACAGGTGGGACATTCCAGAGAGGGGTTCGACGTTCTGGAGGCCATCGCCGGCCAATAGATTCGAATTCACGCCGGGGTGTTGTGCTGCGTGGCTGAGGCCGTCCGCTTTTGAATGCCCCCAGCACTGCGGGATCGCGACCGTGCGCGGCATCATTTCGTTGGTGATGCGTACGGGGATGCGGATCTCACCGTGCTCGGAGCGAACGTCGGCCAACTGCCCGTTTGTGAGCCCGATACGCTCGGCATCTTCTGAACTGATATAGGCGTAGTTCGTCTTTTCACGTACAAGTGCCTCGCTATTCGAGGAGGCCGTGTTCATGCGTTTGATCTGGCGAATGCCAATCAGCTTGATGCGCTCGCGCTGCTCGATTTCTTCTGAGAAAAAGTCCTCTGCGGTCTCGTCAAATGCAGCAACCACGGGCGCGGGAGCAAGATTGACTTTCTTGTCTTTAGTAAGCACGCGATCGGTACCAAGAAAGTTGTTCCCCTCATTCTCCGGAAGTAGCAAGCCGTGGGGATGATCCCGACTCATCGTCTTAATCCCCGGCATGCCCGCGTTCTTGAGCATCCCGTCGAGGAGCTTTTCAGGGCCGGGTAGGAAACGACCGAGGCGTGTGAAGGCGACGCGCGCATAGATTTTGGCAAGCATGGAGAGGCTCTTCTTCCCGAAGAGCGTGACTCCGAGCGCATCCGCGAGACGGACATACATCCACCACTCGGGACGGACATCGGCAGGGGCTTCGAGCACGGGGTCGGCATAGATGATGTAAGGCGTTGCGCTGGCTCCTGCGAAGCTCTGGAGCGCGTACGGCATCTCGGGGCGTTCCATCCAGGTTTCAGCCGGCAGCACGTAGTGTGCGATCGATCCGACTTCGTTGCGAAAGAGATCGATGGAAACGAGGAGTTCGAGCGACTCGAAGGCTTCGTCTAAGCGGCCGTTGGGGTTGCTACATGCGAGTAAGGGGTTGCTTGCTTCGACAATCATGGCGGTCACTCGACCGGGCGCGTCGTTCAAAATGTCGTCCGCGAGCATGCCCGAAGGCTGAATTCCAGAGACCGTCGGGAGTCCGTCTTCGCGATCGTAAGTAAGCCCAAGCTCACCCATGGCTTCGCCCATATCGATGAGGCCGCTGCCGAGTAGCGTGCCGCCGCGTCGGTCAAGGTTCCCGCTAATCGCGTTGATCGATTCGAGGAGCCAGAAGCAGGTCGACCCGGAGCGTCCCTGATTCACGCCAGTCGCCATATATAGGGCGGCACCTGTGTCGTTAGGCGTGGAGCGCTCGCTCGCCGCCGCGTGAGCCGATACCAAGTCTCGAAGAATCTCGGCAGGAACGCCCGTGACCTCGGCTTGTCGCTCTGGCGTCCAGGCTGCGACTTTCTCCGCCAGTACGTCGAATCCAACCATGTGCCGCTCTATGCGGTTCCGATCGACATGGCCGCCGCGAATCAGCTCGTTCGCAAAAGCTGCGAGAAAGAATACGTCCGTGTCCGGCCGAATGAATATGTGTTCGCCCGAGCTCGCTGTCTCGATTTTACGTGGATTCAAGAACACGACTCGGCCGCCGCGTTTCTTGACGTCTGCGAATCGTTCCTGGGACCTTGGAAGGTGGTAGAGCGTGTTGCCCGAGACCGCGGGATTCCCGCCAATGACCATCATGAATGAAGTTCGGTCGACGTCGGGATACATGAGCCGCATGGGCGCGCCGTACATCTCGCCGTTCACTCGAAACTTGTTCATCGTGTCGCAGGTACCCGTCCCATACATGCGCCGTGTTCCAAGCGCCTCGTAGAGTGCGACTCGAAACATCGGCGACATGAGAATCGCTCCGCCGGCGCTGCCGACGAAGTGGGCGAGGGTGCTCGGGCCGTGCTTTTCGATCTGGGTTGCGATTTTGGCCGCGATTTCTTTGATGGCCTGATCCCAAGAGATCTCATGCCATTCTTTCCCAATACGCTTCATCGGATGAAGCACGCGGTCAGGGCTGTGCTGAGTGGCCGCCCAGCGCGTGCCTTTGACGCAGGCGTAGCCTTTGCTGACGACATGCTCTTTGTCGGGTCGAATATCCACGACGCGATTGGCGTCGGTATCGACGTCGACCTCAAGGCCGCAGGTGGCTTCACAAATTCTGCAGAACGTGATCTTCGTCTCGACGGACATAGTGCGGGCAACCTCATGCATGATGGCGTTAGGGGCGATGATCGGCCCTTATGTGATGGGATCAGATGTTTGAACTTAAGACAGTTGCTCTTTAATAAAAGAGCCAACCCGGTCGATGGCCGTTTGTGCCTCCGGAAGCATGCCTGCGAAGGTGTGCCAGACGTGAATCATGTCGTCCCACTCTTCGAGGGTCGTCGTTACGCCGGCCTTTCGAGCTGCCTCGTTGAATCGTCGTGCATCGTCGAGCAAGGTTTCCGCCGTTCCGACGTGAATGAGAAGCGGCGGGAGTCCCGCGAGATCGGCGAAGAGCGGCGATGCAAGTGGTGTCTGCGGATTCTGCCCGGCGAGGTATGCGTCGGTGCAAAGGTTGAGCAGTTGCCGCGAAACCATCGGGTCCGCGTCAGCGAGGCTGTCCATGGTTTCGCCAGATTGTGTTAGGTCGAGCCAGGGCGAGATGAGTACGCCGGCCGCCGCCTGACCAATTCCGCGGTCGCGCAACGCTAGGAGCGTTGCTGCGGTGAGCCCCCCGCCTGCGGAGTCGCCGGCTATGATCACACGCTCGGGGGCGATCCCTTGCGCGTGAACGTATTGAACCGCGTTGACCGCATCTTCGACTGCTTTCGGAAAAACGTTCTCAGGCGCCAATCCATAGTCAACGGAGAGTGCGCGAATCCCGGAGGCTTCAGAGAGGTTGGCGACAAGACGACGATGGGAATCGAGGTTGCCCATAATATATCCGCCGCCGTGCAAATAAACGATCGCGGCATCGTCGCTCACGCCGTCGGCATCGGTCCACTCGGCAGGCGCACCGCCAGCATCGACGAGTGTAACCGTGGCGTTCGTGGGAGGGGGGGCGAGCGCAGTCGCAGCGGCCATGCCGGCGCGTAGCTCGAGGGGGTCATTGCCAGCCATCATGGGCGCGGCGCGCAGCATGTCGATGACGGTCTTGAGTTCGGCACTGGCCATGTTCGGGTCTCCAAAAATGTGATTCGTGCGCCAGGAATGAGCGCCTCGTTGGTTAAATGATCGTAACGGATTCGGCGCGGTGCGGAGCGCTAGTTTTTTATAGACTTGACCGTCCACCAAGGAGACCATTAATGCGCGCCGCCACACTGACCGCCGTAAATCAGCCCCTAGAAATCCTCGATATCAGCGTCGATAAGCCCCGTGCCAACGAAGTCCTCATCACGACAGCCGCTGCGGGTGTCTGCCATAGCGACATGCACTTTCAAGAAGGCAAATATCCCTGCGCTTGTCCGACTGTTTTAGGTCACGAAGGGGCGGGTGTTGTCGAGGCGGTGGGATCCGAGGTGACCTACGTGAGGCCCGGCGACCATGTAATTACCTGCGTCTCCATGTCCTGTGGCAACTGCCGCAACTGCTTTCGCGGGAAGCCGCATCTCTGTGCACACGAAGGACTCATCCGTACGCCCGAAGACGGGCCTCGGTTAACGCGAAAAGGCGAAGTCGTGCATCAGCTGACAGAGCTTTCTTGTTATGCAGAGCAAATGTTGGTCCATGAGAAGGCGGTCGTGAAGGTTTCGCCTGAAGTGCCTCTGGATCGCGCAGCGTTACTTGGATGCGCGGTCACGACGGGTGTTGGGGCCGTACAGAATACGGCAAAGGTCGGCCCCGGAGATACGGTGGCGATCGTTGGCTGCGGCGGGATCGGCTTGAATGCGATTCAGGGTGCCCGCATAGCAGGTGCTGAGCGCGTGATCGCGGTGGATATGCGGAAGGATAAACTCGAACTTGCACAGGTTTTTGGCGCAACCGACACGGTCGATGCGAGTGATGTGGATGTGGTTGGCGAGATCCTCGAGATGACCGGCGGCGGAGTCGATCACTCGATCGAAGCAGTGGGCCTTAAGCAGACGGCCGAGCAATGCTTCAACATGCTTGCCGCGGGCGGTACGGCTACGGTGATCGGAATGATTCCGATCGGGGTATCAATCGAGCTGCAAGGAGTCGCGCTTTTGGCGGAACGGAAGATTCAGGGGTCGGTGATGGGATCGAATCGATTCCGAATCGACATGCCGATGTACGCGAACCTTTACTTGCAGGGGCGGCTTAAACTTGATGAATTAGTTTCGCGCACGCTGACCCTTGATGAGGTTAATGACGGCTTCGCGGCGCTACGAACGGGCGAGGTTGCGCGGTCGGTGATTACGTTCTCGTGATGCGCGAGCTTACGACAGATTGTCCCGAAGCGACGGAAAAGCGGCTTGTCGCGCGAGGGGGCTCTTCTAACGACTGAAATCGTTAAGCGTCCAGTCGTAGTTGAGGAATTTGATTCGCGCTTGCCTGCCTTCGTTTTGCAGCCACGCGGCATCCGTCGCGGGGACGTAGCGGGCGATCGTCGAGAGGACGCCCCCGCCGGTCTCGAAGTCTTCCTCGAACCAATCGAAGATGGCGGAGACGCTGACCTGATTCCGCGTGCGGTCGATTGAGACTCCCTTTCGGGGACTAGAGAGCCATTGCCTCATAGCAGCGTCTAGGTCGGCCCCCAATCGTTCGGTCGTGAATGGTGTTCGGGCGAGCGGCGGACAGGATGTTGAAGCGCAAACGATCGCTGCATGGATCCGGGGTTCCCCCATCTTTCGCAGAATTTCGTGTTCGATCTCGCCTAATGAGAGCGTGCGCCCCTCGATCGTCGCGACTTCGACATTCCAGACCGGGGAGAAAAACGAGCCGATGTCTCGGATGCTGTCTAGGGGATAGTGCTGGAGAACGAGATCGATCGTGAGGATGTTGTAGGCGTTAATCCAGAAGGCGAGCTTGCCTTCTCGGTCGAGCGTACCGGGACGCGCGCTGCGAATTTGCGCGACCAGGCGTTTCCAGTCCTCGGAGCGGCCAAGCGCTCGGTAGTCGACGCGGGTCCCGACGACTTCCGCCACAGATTTGGTGTGTGCCTCGAGAAGACTTGCGTAAAGCGCTCGGTCGAAGGGGGACTTTTTTAGGGGGTTCGCGCGTGTCTCTGATTTTGCCGGCGTGTCCTGGGCGGAACTCGTTGGGGCGACGAGTGTGAGGCCGACGGAAAAGAGGACGCCCAAAGCGATACCCAGGACAGCGCGGAGTCGAGGGGGACGAGAGGTGCAGGGCATGAGGACTATTTCTCCATTAAACCGGCGAGCGGGGGCGGTCCGTTCCACGAATTCTACGTTGAGAATCGGATCTTGGTTTCGGATGGTGCAGATTCATGCCTCGGAGATTGGCGCGACATAGGAGCGCGGATAGACTCCAAAAGGATCGAAACGAGGGCGAGGAGAAGAGCTTGGAAAAGGAACAAGGAACGGCTCAGATGCGACGAGAATATTCCTTCGGATGGACGGTGGTTGCAATTGGATGCCTCGGACTGCTCTTCGTGGTCGGTTGCTCTGATGATTCGGGAGAGACGTCGCCGCCGATATCGTCCAAGTCCTCTATGACGAAGCCGGCTCCGTCCGCTCCCGTGCCGCCGCCCGGCGTGCCTGAAATGCCTGCCGAGCCAGCCATCGATACCCGCACGCCCGTAGAGCTAGTCAAAGCCGGTCGCGGGGCCTACAACGCGAATTGCATTGCGTGTCACTCCGTTGACCCGACCCAGGACGGTGCACTCGGTCCAGCGGTTGCCGGATCGTCCCTCGAACTGCTTACGGCACGCATTCTGCACAGCGAATATCCGGAAGGGTATACGCCGAAGCGGCCGAGTCGCTTGATGGTGCCGCTGCCCCATCTTGAGGAACGCTTGCCGGAACTCGCGGCCTACCTCAACAGCTTGTAGTCGAGCGCCTTTGGACTCGAGGCGGCTGAACTAATAAGTGCCGGTAGCGGCTTCCGCAGGGACCGCGACCCGGATGTACTTTGCGCTCCTGTTCGACGCCGACACAAAAAAACGGCCCGCCCAGCTTGAAGCTGAGCGGGCCGTCTCGCGTTCTGAACGCGACGTCTAAGCCTGAGGAGGCGCTAGCTGTTAAGCAGCGCGCCGATCAGGTAGAGCACCAGCCACAGGGCGAGGCCACCGTGGATCGTGCCGGAGACGGACGTAAGCGGCTTCTGCGTGGCAGCGCCGGGACCGATGAGACCGTTGATCTCGACGGCAACGATCACGCCACCGGCGACGAGCCAGTACATCATGTCGTTGGTGCCCGACAAGAAGCCCGGCAGGTTAGCTGCTGAGATCATGAAGAAGAGCATCGGGATCGAGAAGAGCGTGTTCGTTCGGGAGGCCATGCCGGCCTTGCCGCCGCGAGCTGCCGCTTCCGGGATCGGGTCACCACCGGCCGCAACCTGCTCGGCGTTGGCGATCACAACCTGCTGTGCGGGCCAGATCACGAACCAGACGTTGGCAAACATGAACGTGCCCATTAGGCCGCCGGTCATGATCTTAGTCATGTAGCCGTCGGTCATCGGAATGCCGAGGCTCATGGCGCGGTAGCCGACGATGGTCCAACCGGAAAGGAACGTGAACATTGCTCCCCAGCGGAACCACCAAAGGGCGTTCGGGACGAGGCCACGAGTCATCGGGCCCTTCGCGGGGCCACCGACTTCAGTGCCGAAGAACGGAGTCTGAATGAAGTTGAAGTAGTAAAGGACGCCGATCCAAATGACACCGGCGAAGACGTGCAACCAGCGCATCAGGACTTCGAGGCCGGCTCCGGTCGTAAAGAGTTCCATGGGTTTATCCCTTCCAATCAAGGCTAATGGCGACCTAGGGTGATGACTAAGGCCTGTGGCCGCAATTATATCACGGCACTCGCGACCGATCCGGTCGCTCCCCCAAGGCGAATTCGTAAGTGCGTAATTCTATCCGCCCGCGGGCGGGAATCTAGTGGGATTTCGAAATCTGAGGACGGAAAGCGCCGGAGTTGACCCGACTCGGGGTTAGCTGCAGCTAAGATTCGGATGGGTCGTAATCGCCTCGGTCACTCTAGTGTCGAGGAGGGGGCAGGCGAATCGCCACGATCGCCTATCCTCAGAAGCTCGTCGGGTCCGAACCGGATCGGCGCCCCCCGCATGCGAAATTTGAGTGAGCGATGGCCTTTGCCCATCGCGGAGGATGGAAGATTGGATCGACGTCAGATCCTGGTGACGAGTGCGCTCCCTTACGTGAATGCCGGTATTCACCTCGGCTACATGGTCGAAGCGCTGCAGACGGATTTCTGGTTGCGGTTTCAGCGATTGCGGGGCCACGAGGTCCGCTATTTCTGCGGCGACGACACCCACGGCACGGCGACGATGCTGCGTGCCCAGCGCGAGGGCCGCGAGCCGGAAGCGCTCCTGGACGAAATGAAGGCGGCGCATATTGCCGACCTCAACGCTTTTGACGTGGTCCACGACAATTTCAGCAGCACTCATACGCCCGCGAATGAGGCTTTGGTGGGCGAGTTCTGGTCGGCGCTCCGTGAGCAGGGCTGCGTTGCGGAACGCGATGTGACGCAGTTCTTTGATCCGGAGGCTGGGATCTTTCTCGCGGATCGATTCATCATAGGCGGCTGTCCTAAATGCGAGTCGCCGGATCAGTACGGCGACAGCTGTGCGAATTGCGGTGCGACCTACGAACCCACGGAGCTGATCGACCCGAAGAGCGCGATCAGTGGTGCGCCGCCGGAAGAGCGGAGTCATCGCCATTTATTCGTGGAGCTCGAACCCTTCCACGAGTTCCTCGACGAGTGGACTCAGGCGCCTGGCCGAATGCCGCCCGAGACGGCGAACTGGCTGAAGGGGACCTTTCTCGCGGACGCGCTTCGTGATTGGGATATCTCGCGACCCGCACCGTATTTCGGGATCGAAATTCCCGACGCGCCGGGCAATTATTTCTACGTATGGCTCGATGCGCCGATCGGTTACATCGCAGCAACGAAGGAATGGTGTGACGAGACCGGCGAATCCCTCGATCGATGGTGGCGCAATCCCGATTGCGAGATTCACCACTTCATCGGCAAGGATATCGCCTACTTCCACACGCTCTTCTGGCCCGCCATGCTGAAGACGGCTGGATTCCAGTTGCCGAAGACCGTGCACGTTCACGGGTTCTTGACTGTAAATGGCGAGAAGATGTCGAAGCGAACGGGCACGGCCGTGTTGGCACGAACCTATCTCGATCACCTCTCGCCGGAATTCCTCCGCTACTACTACGCGAGCAAGTTGTCGGCGAAGGTTGATGACATCGACATGAACCTCGACGAGTTTGTTGCGAAGGTCAATTCGGACCTCGTAGGTAAGGTTGTGAACCTAGCGAGTCGCACCGCCCGGTTTGTTAAGGGCGAAGGTCTGCCTGCGTATCCGAACGCGAAGGATGACGGACTCTTTGCCGCGGGCGCGGCATTGAGTGACGAAATTGCGGAGGCGTACGAAGCACGGGATTCGAACAAGGCCATGAGGCTGATCATGGCTTTGGCGGACCGCGCGAATGAGTTTGTTGAAGCGCGTGCGCCCTGGACGCTTAAGAAAGACGAGTCGAAGCAAGAGGAGCTGCGCGAAGTTTGTGCGATCGCCCTCAATCTCTTCCGGCAGATCACGGTCTACCTAGCACCCGTTCTGCCGCGTTTCGCAGAGGAGTCGTCGCGCTTATTAGGCCTCGAAGGCGAGACTCGCTGGGAGGATGCGTCTTCGCCCGTAGAAGGCGGGGAGGTCGCGAAGTTCAAGCACCTCATGGAGCGGGTTGACCCCGAAAAGGTCCAAGCAATGCTAGATGCGAGTCGAGCCGGGTGGGAGGCATCTGAAGCCGAAGCGGCAGCCGCCACGGGTTCGACAGACGAAGCCTTTGATGGCGAACCGCTTGAGGCTGAGATCACAATCGATGATTTCGTGAAGGTCGATCTGCGCGTGGTAGAGATTGTCGAAGCGAAGTCCGTTCCGAAGGCAAATAAACTCCTGGAGTTGACGCTTTCGCTGGGCGGCGGCGAAACCCGAACAGTCTTTGCTGGGATTAAGAAGGCATACAAGCCGGAGGATCTCGTCGGTCGTATGACGGTCATGGTCGCGAATCTCGCGCCTCGTAAAATGAAATTCGGGCTCTCTGAGGGGATGGTGCTTGCTGCCGGTCCTGGTGACTCGGACATCTATATTCTCTCGCCGGATTCGGGCGCGAAGCCCGGGCAGCGGATCCGCTAGGGGCGCGTCGCGCGCGCCGGGAGGCCATTCATATGTCCGAACTCTTTCCGTCGTTTACGGATGAACACCAGCGATTCATCGCCGCTCAACCGATTTTCTTTGTCGCGACCGCGGCGCAAGAAGGATCGGTGAACCTTTCGCCCAAGGGCGGTCCGAGTGTCGCTGTGCTCGGTCCGAACCGGCTGCTTTGGCAGAACCTGACAGGGAGCGGGAACGAGACCGCGGCGCATCTCCTAGAAGTGAACCGGATCACGATGATGTGGTGCGCTTTTGAGGGGCCACCTTTGATCCTGCGAGCGTACGGCTCGGCGACGGCGATTCATCGTGATGACCCGGCTTGGTCCGAATGTGAGAAGCTAATTCCTGCAACCGTCGGTTCGAGGCAATATTTCGAGATCGACGTCGACCGGGTTCAGACGAGCTGTGGCTACCAGGTTCCGCTCATGGACTACCGCGAAGATCGCACAGCACTCACGAAATGGGCGGAGAAGCGCGGCGAAGAGGGTGTTCGCAAATACTGGACGGAGCGCAATGCCGAGAGCATTGATGGCCTTCCAACGCGGCGTCCTAGGTAGGCTGACTCACGCCGAGTGGGCCTAGAGCCTACCGCCGTACTTCTATGCCGATAGGCTGTGTCGGCGCGGAGGCTCAGCGCCGTAGGCCCAAGTTGAGGACGCGCTGAATGAGGTCGGGGTAGGAAATACCGGCTTTTTCAGCGGCCGAAGCGAGTTCTTCGAAGTTTGCGAGCTCGGGGTTTGGGTTCGCTTCCAGAAAGTAGAGGCGGCCGTCTTCGGAGAGTCGGTAGTCAATGCGTGCATAGCCTTCGAGGGAGAGCATCCGGTAGATGCGCTTGCTCACGCGCTCGAGATCCTTGGCCACCCCATCGGGCAGCTTCATGGCGCCCTGAATCCGAACGCCGTGCTTCTTCTGGTAGTGGACGTTGTGCTTTAGGCTTTCCGTTGCGATGAGGTCTTCACCCGGCTCGAGTTCATCGACGAACAGTTCGCGTGGCGGCAGAGCCACGAGGCGGTCGTTGCCTAGCACGCCAACGTAGATTTCTCGGCCAGGAATGAATTGTTCGACGATCGCATCGGTCCCGATGCGTTCGTGCATGAACTGCACGCGAGCCTCAAGCGCATCGCCGTCTCGTACAATCGAAGCCTTTGAGATCCCCATCGAAGCCTCTTCGACGAGTGACTTCACGATCAGCGGGAAGTCCAAGCGTTTCGGTCGCCGAACTCGGCGGCCTTTGCGCACTGTAAAGAAGCGCGGAACCGTGATGCGGTGGTACATGGCCACCTTTTTAGACAAAGCCTTGTCGCGAGCGAGTACTAGGCCGCGTGGATTGTTGCCCGTGTAAGGTACGCGCAGAAGTTCCAGGAAAGCGACGACATGCTGGTCGTAGATCGCTTCTCCCTGAAACTCGTCGAGCAAGTTGAATACGATATCGGGTTCCCATCCCTCGACGGTTTTACGAATAGGACTCAGAGCATCCCGGACGCCTAGCTTCTGTGTTTCATGACCGAGTTGATTGAGCGCTTCGATGATGTCGCTCTCGGTCTTAACCCTGTGAAATTCACTCTCAGAGAGCGTCGATATGTCATCTGGGGGAACGAGGTCCTCATGCATGAGGACGAGTACGCGAAGCTTCTTGCGATGTGTCTTCTTGCGCCGGTCGAGGCCTGTGGGCCCGGCTATTTTTTTGGCGGGGCTCTTGACTGCTTTCTTCGGAGCGGGCTGTGTTTGGTCGGGCCCCTTGGAGGAGTTCTCGCTCATAGCGCGTGCCAATCCCTTCCACGGAAAACGAATTCCGCACTGCGTGCAGCGAGAAGAATTGCAAAGTCGATCACGAGGGTATGTTGGCGACCTACGGCGCGTAGCTTGAGCTCCCGCGATCGCGCAATCATCTCACCTAGCACGGTATCTAGGGCAAGCTCGTGCTTGCCGGTCGAGCGCGCGACCATGCGGCGAATCTCTGTGCGGTGACTTCTCAGGAATGCAGCGGCGGAGGGAGAGCGGTTCGTGCTCTCTTCGATGGGTGTGAAGAAGCGCAGCAGGTCCTGGTCATACGCCCGAGAAGCGAGAACGCGGTATCGCTCTCGCTTCGTCCGGTAGTGGTCTCCGAGCGTTGTCTTGATGCGATGAACCGGATCTGGCTTCGCGCGGGAGCGGACGGGCGGAGATTGCCCTGCGAGTTCGTGCATCAGTTGATCGACATAACGCAGCTTTTGGAGGGCCGGCCAGCCCATGTACTTTCGGCGCCAGCGTGATCCGGGAGTGAGCCAGACGGCGAAGGTCTCGGCGAAGTCCTCGTCGGGATGGCTCTGCGCATACCAATGCGGGAGATGCACAACATAACGTCGGCTCCCGGGGTTCGGGCGGTAGTAGTCGGGATAGGGCTCGGTCGAGGATCCGAAGAGTTCACGCCACTTCTTGCGTCTATGGAGTCGGAAAGCGTGTTGTAAGGCATGGCCTGATTCATGGCGCAGGAGCCGGAGGCACTCGGCGTTTGTACCGCCTTCGACCTCGAGGATTTGGGAGCGCTCGAGTCGCTTGAGTCGCGGATGGGCGAGGTAGAAGGGAATCGCGATTCCGGGAATCGCGTCCGGAGAAAACCATTCCTCGGAGAGCCAGCAATGAGGCTTCACACGCAGGTTGCGCGCGGCGAGTTCGTTGTAGAGCCGGCCGATAGGCGCTTCGAGTGGCGTGCCCTTGAGTTCAAGCCCGAGGTCGCAAATGCGCCAATCGAGCAACTCTTGATTCGTACACTTCTCCCAGGCGGGCGTGCGAGGCATAGCGAGAGTCTATCTCAGGGAACCAGGCCTGCTTCCTAACGGCCTCTTTGGGACGCGAAAATCTCGCTCCGCAGGGGCGACGAAAGCGGTAGTCTTTGGGGCTCGCACGGGGCGCGATCCACGCGCATGGGAGATTACAGGTGAAAATTTCGATCGGCTGTCCGCCAGGGCCCCAGAGCCTTGATCTCGCGCGCCGAGCCGAAGAACTCGGCTACGACCGGATCTGGCTCTACGACTCAGCGGCCATCTACGAAGATATTTGGATTCACCTAGCGCGGATCGGAGAGGCGACCGAACGCATCGGCCTGGGAACGGCCGTCCTCGTTCCGAACCTGCGACACGTAATGACGACGGCCTCAGCAATTGCGACGGTCGACCGCTTAGCACCCGGCCGACTCGCCTGTGCAATCGGAACAGGATATACGGCGCGTCATATTCTCGGAAAGGGGCCGCTGACCTGGCAAACGACCCGCACCTGGATCGAGCAATTGCGGGGCCTCTTGGCCGGGGAAGTAGTCGAGATCGACGGTCGTCCCTGTCAGATGATCCATCGCCCGGAACTCGCGAAGGCGCGCCCCATCGATGTTCCGATCCTAGTTTCCGCCTTTGGACCGAAGGGCCTCGCCGTTACGCGCGAACTTGCAGATGGCTGGATGGGCGTCTCCTCTCCGCCCGAAGCCTTCGATTGGGCTGTGCATATGGTGAACGGGACCGTACTTGCGCCCGGCGAATCCCCCTCTGCGCAACGGGTGATTGATGACGTAGGAGCGTGGATGGTCGGGGCCTATCACGTGACGTGGGAGAATAATCCGGAGCGCATTGCGGCGATTCCCGGCGGCGCGGATTGGATTGCGCAGATCGAAAGTGAACGCCCCGCCGAGGAACGTCATCTCGCAGTCCATCAGAGTCATTGCACGCATCTCAATGTTGCCGACCGAAAGGCAATTGCGGCGTTTGGCGACGCGATTCCGTGGCATGGTTGGGTTGGCGAGGCGGAAGAGGTGCGGAAACGCGCCGAGGAGACGGCGGCTGCAGGAACGACAGAGATTCTTTATACGCCAGCCGGTGATAATCTGATCGGTCAGGCTGAAACTTTTTTCCGCGCGGTTGAGTCCGTTAAGGGCTGACCCTCAACCTCGCGATCACGACCGGTCAACATTTCAACTGTTTATCTTTAGGGATCGAACCAAATGGGTTCGCCCCACTAGCAAGGAGTCCTCATGCTCACAAAGTTCGACGATTATCCGATTCACCAGACGCCGGAACCGCTGGCTGTTGTCGCCACATCTGATCGCAACGCCTACGACCGCTATTGGTTCAACGGCTACCAAGACGATGGCGAATTCTATTTCGGGATCGGAGCCGCCGTTTATCCGAACCTCGGCATTATGGATTGCGGCCTCTCGATCGTGCATGACGGCGAGCAGAACTCCTTCCATGGTTCGCGCCGGGCGCCGGATGAGCGAAGTGAGATTGAGGTCGGCCCCTTCAAGATAGAGATCATCGAACCGATGATGAGTCTTCGCGTGACCCTCGATGACAATGAATCGGGGATCACCGCCGATCTGCTCTGGATCCCACGCACGGCGAGCTTTGCGGAAGAGATGCAACGCTCGAAGCGAACGCCGACCAGCGCGCCCCGACATATGGAAGCGACTCGCTTCAATCAGTTCGGGAACTGGCAGGGCGAGATTCGCTACAAGGGAAAGACCGTCACGATTGATCCGACGCGGGTCTTCGGAACAAAGGACCGCTCTTGGGGAACTCGCCCAGTTGGTGATCCCGCGCCCCCCGGCGCACCGCCGACGGAGCTTCCGGCGATTAATTTCCTTTGGTTCCCGCTTCACTGGAAAGACCGCTGTACGCATGCGGGCATGTTCGAGAACGAGCATGGAGTTACGTGGCATTGGGACGGCATGATCATGCCGACTTACGACACGCCCGCTGGAATTCCGGGTGTTGAGGATCCGAACATGGAGACGCTCGCGGGCGTGGATCATAAGATTCACGAGTTCTATCCGGGCACACGCCGGGCTCGCCTTTCGCAGGTCACTTTGAAACATCTGAATGGTGACATCACTGAGATCGAGCTCGAGAGTCTGCTTGTCTACCGGATGAAGGGCATTGGGTATACCCACCCGGAATGGGGACACGGCAAGTGGAAGGGCGAACTCGCCGTTGGGAGCAGCTCCTGGACGATCGATGAATGCGACAACATGGAGATGGACAACCAGCATATCCAGTCTGTGATGAAGGCGACCTGCGGTGACGAGACGGGCATCGGCGTGATGGAGCAGATTCATATCGGGCCTAGCAGGCGATACGGCTTCAAGGAATTCCTCGACCCCGCGACGTGAGTTTTCGAAGGCCGGACGCTTGTCGTCCGGCCTCTCGGCGTTTCGCCTGCCGATCGAGTGGATTGTTGGAGGAGAGTGAGAAGGCGGGATGGGGTGAGGCGCTGGTCGGCGTTACTATGCAGCGAGAGCGCCGATTGTTCTTGGGCTCTGCAGTCTCGGAAATCAGGAGGGCAGGATGTCCGAAATTAAGATGCAGCGGCGTCATGGCTATAGCGACCTAGACGATGTGCGTTCTCGTATTGAAGGCCTCGCCGACCGTGTCTCTGACAAAATCGGGGGCACCTGGAATTGGGAAGGCAATGACGCCGTTTGTAAAGCGCGCGGGGCGAAGGCCCGAGTCGGCTATGACGAGGAGAACGTGTCCATCGAGATTTCGCTCCCGTTGATGTTGCGGCCCCTCCAGGCAAGGCTCGAAAGCAAGATCGAAGAATATTACGGGCGCTATTTCGAGCGTGGCTAGCACCGAAGGTACGGGCGGTTTTTGACCGAGCTTGGCATGAAACAGCCGCATCCGACTTGGAGCGCTGGCATCGTGAATCACGGGAGCTACGCCGATCTTGAGGCGTGTCTGGCGTCGATTGCGCTGCAGACTTGGCCGCCCGAGCGCGTTGTTGTTTGGGATACGGGAGTGGATGCAGCGGCGTTTCTCGAGATTGCATCGAAGCACCCCGCGGTCGAATGCTTGCCCGGCACGAATGTGGGTTATGCGGGTGGCGCGAACCGAGTTGTTGCCGAACTCCGTGGGCACGCGGATTTCGTCCTCGTTCTTAATCCCGATGTATTTTTGGATACGACCTTTTCTGAGAATCTATTAGGCGCTGCCTCGGCTGAATCGAATGTCGCTATCGCGACGGGGAAGCTCCTCCGACCCGGACGCGATTTAATCGATAGTGCCGGCATCGTTTTTCCGCGCCATCGCCGCCCGCGAGATCGGGGAAGCGAGCAGAGAGATGCGGGCCAATTCAACGCGCAAGAGCGAGTCGAAGGAGCCAGTGGCGCGGCGATGCTCATTCGTGAGACGGCCATCGACGAATTGACGATTGAGGGGGAGCTCTTTGATGAGACCTTCTTCGCCTATCACGAAGACACCGACCTCTGCTGGCGCGCACGCCGCCTCCGCTTCGAGATTCTTTATGTGCCTACTGCCGTTGCAGTCCACAAGCGGGGATGGCGAAAGGATCGTCGGCGGAGTGTTCCCGTTATGATTCGGCGGCATTCGTTCAAGAATCACTATCTGCAGGTGATGAAGAACGAGACGCTGAGCCAATTTGTACGAAATCTACCCTGGCTCGCAGGTTGGGAAGTCTTACGCCTCGGGCATGTCGTTTTGCGGGAGCGAGACCTGCTGCCGGCCTACGCGGATGCTTGGCGAGAGCGATCTGCCGCAATTCGTCGACGGAAAATCATTCGGCAACGGGCGAGTGCATCTGAGCTTGGCGTAGTCTCCTCGCGGCGGCTGCACTGATCCGCAGCTTCGCGCGTTCTTCGGCAGTAGCGATCCGCCGCTCTCGGCCGCTCTCAGTCGCTCTCAGTCGGGGGCAGACGCTAGTAGTTTTCCGGGAAGAGCTTTCGCTCAACGGCTTCGATGACCGCGTGGATGATCTGGATATGGATTTCCTGGATCCGATCCGAAGTGGTCGCGTGGGGGACGATGATCGGAATGTCGACCTCGCCTAAGAGCTTTCCGCCGCCGTTCCCAAGGAGTCCGACCGTCTGGATGTCGAGGGCGCGTGCGGCTTCGACTGCGCGGAGGATGTTGGGCGAGTCGCCGCTCGTTGAGAGGACGAGCAAAATATCGCCCGCGCGTCCGTGAGCCTGCACCTGCCGGGCGAAGACCTCTTCGTAGCCGAAGTCATTTGCGATACAGCTCATTGCCGCAGGATCCGAGAGGGCGAGGGCGGGAAGCGCTCGACGGCCCTGGCGAAAGCATCCGCTCAATTCTTGGGCGAAATGCATTGCGTCGCTCATGCTGCCGCCGTTTCCGCATGAAATCAGGCGTCCCCCCGCGTCCAAGCATGCGCACGCGGCGTCAACGAATCGCTCCATAGCCAGTAGGTTCTGCGGGTCGGAGCGAAAGGCTTCGAGGGTCTTTGCGGACTCGGCGAGCGCGTTTCTGAGATGTGCGGGTGTCGACATAGGGCGATTGTCTATGCACACACGAACTAGCGCAAGGCTTGGGACTGTTTGGAGAGCTCGTCGTCGGTGTGTGATCCTACAGAGGCGTTACATTGGGCGGGTTCCCGCCGGGCGAACGCTAAGCTTCAGGGTGCAGGCTACGCTCTCGCTCGCGCTGCGCGGATTCTTTTCGGTTGTGAGGCCCAACGGAAGCCAGCCGCCTCGCGGTCGATTGACTTCCTACATCGTTCTGGCGGCATCGCTTTGGGGTTGAACGTCTATCAGATGACCGAAAAATGCTTCCTCTCGATTGTGATCGTCAACTGGAACGGCTCTGAGCACCTGCGTCTATGCTTGCTGGCAATTCAGGAAGATCTGGGCGACGGAGCGAATAGTGATGTTCAGGTTGTCGTCGTCGACAACGGTTCACGAGATGATTCTATTTTGCAGGCTCGACGAACGATGCCGAGCGCCAAGGTGGTCGAGTTGTCGACCAATGAAGGATTCGCCGCTGCTGTCAACAAGGGAATCGAATTCGCAGAAGGCGAGTGGGTCGCACTTCTAAATAATGACGCCTGTGTCGGGGTGGGATGGCTGGACGCTATGCGACGCGTCGCCATCGCCGCCCCGTCGGCCTGTGGAATGCTTCAGTCATGTGTCGTCCGTACCGACGATCCCTCTAGGATCGACACGACCGGCGTGGTCCTTGCCCATGGCGGAGGAATCGAGGATCGGCACCGGGATCAAAATCTCAACGAGGCGAAGGCAGCAAGAGAGGTCTTCTGCGTCTCGGCGAGCGCCGCATGGTACCGACATGGAATGCTCGACGAAGTCGCGGGAGACCGACGGCCCTTCGATCCCGGGTATTTTATGTACTACGAGGACGTAGACCTCGGCTGGCGCTGCCGACTGGCCGGCTGGACGGCTGAATATGTTCAGACTGCCGTTGTTAGGCACGTAGGACACGGAAGCGCAGAGCTGCAAACGACTCATTTCGTGAAGCGCCAATGTGTCCAGAATCGAATGCGGGTGATCCTGGGAAACG
>Ga0115569_10000719_pt1 | contig 25969 bp, 29 predicted proteins | sample COGITO_mtgs_1205_2_FD_87295 | JGI IMG/M metagenome (GOLD analysis project Ga0115569, IMG submission 87295) | Pelagic marine microbial communities from North Sea - COGITO_mtgs_120503 | ecosystem: Environmental > Aquatic > Marine > Epipelagic | place: Germany:Helgoland, sampling site Kabeltonne... | reverse complement strand
CGAGAGGGTGGACGTACAGTAGGCGCGGGCGTTGTAGCCAAGATCTTCGAGTAAATTCGAAAGACTATTTGCTTAGCCGGAGCACCCAAAAGGGTGTTCCGGCTAAGTCGTCTTTAGTGTTTCTAAGTTATTTCACTAGATACAGCGAAGCTAAAGGGCCTGAAGCTTAAGCCCCTTATATTATCATCAACGAGAATTTACGGTACCGATGACCTTTAGAGAAATAGTAGGCCAGTAGCTCAATTGGCAGAGCAGCGGTCTCCAAAACCGCAGGTTGGGGGTTCGATTCCCTCCTGGCCTGCCAACTAAAGGCAGGAATTCTTCCGCGTAGCTATTTGGAAGAGAGCAGATTGCGAAGGTCGCTATCGGTTGTCGTTAATTTGATGTCTAGAATAAAGAGATAAAGAAAATTGTATGTCCGAGAAAATAGAAAGCGAAGACGGTAAGTTAGATTTGATCAAGTGGGCAGTCGTAATAGCGATTGTGGTCGCTGCTGTCTACGCTAATTCTTATTTCGCTACGGAATCATTATTGTTTAGAACGCTAGGCTTGCTTGTCGCAGCCGGCGTGGCTGGATGGATTGGCGCCCAGACAATTAGAGGGCGGGCCTTTGTCAACTTGTGCCTAGATGCGAGAGTTGAGATCAGAAAAGTTGTTTGGCCAACAAGACAAGAAACAACGCAGACTACTATCGTAGTGCTAATCGTCATATTCATCGTAGCATTTATTCTTTGGCTACTGGATTGGGGTTTGAACGGCGTTATTTCATCGATGATTGGCTAGAGGTAAAAATGGCAAAACGCTGGTACGTAGTTCATGCCTATTCAGGCTATGAGAAAAAAGTAATGCTTGCTCTGAAGGAGCGGGTAGGGCTTTCAGGCATGGATGATTACTTCGATGAAGTGTTGGTGCCCACCGAAGAAGTTGTAGAGATGCGCGCAGGTCAGAAGCGAAAGAGCGAGCGTAAATTCTTTCCAGGCTATGTTTTAGTTCATATGGAGCTCAATGACGATACCTGGCATTTAGTAAAAGACACACCCCGAGTGATGGGGTTTATTGGTGGTACGGCAGAGAAACCAGCCCCAATTACAGATAAAGAAGCGAACAAGATTCTCCAGAGAATGGAGGATAGCGAGGAAGCTCCAACACATAAGACTATCTACGAGCCGGGCGAAATGGTTCGAGTTACAGATGGTCCATTTAATGACTTCACCGGTACCGTTGAAGAAGTTAATTATGAGAAGAGCAGATTACGTGTCGCTGTATTAATTTTCGGTCGTTCAACTCCTGTAGAGCTTGAGTTCGGACAGGTCGAGAAGAGTTGATTGGTAGGGGTCAGAGTAAAATTTCCGGCTTGGTTATACAGAAATCTAACTAAATTCGACGGAAATTTTACTCTGACCCCTTTGAACGGGGAAGGGGAATAATCTCTTCCAAAACAAAGCCGCTCCATTAACATTGTTAGGGAGCGCCGGGGAGTTTGCTTAGCTGCGAGGCTAAAGCGGACGTTCGAACCCAAAGGAGAAAGACATGGCTAAGAAAGTACTGGCTTATATCAAGCTACAAGTCGGCGCGGGTAAAGCTAACCCAAGCCCACCTGTTGGCCCGGCACTCGGTCAACACGGCGTGAATATCATGGAATTCTGTAAGGCATTCAATGCCCAGACTCAAGCAGTTGAGCCGGGCTTGCCGATTCCTGTGGTTATTACTGTTTATGCAGATCGCAGTTTTACCTTTATTACAAAGACACCTCCTGCCTCCGTGCTGCTTCGCAAAGCTGCCGGGCTCAAGAAGGGTAGTGGGCGTCCAAATACAGAGAAAGTGGGCAAAGTAAATCGCGCCCAGCTCGAAGAAATAGCAACTCAGAAAATGCCTGATCTCACCGCCGCCGATATGGATGCTGCGGTTCGCACTCTTGCAGGCAGCGCGCGTAGCGCCGGTATAGAAGTCGAGGGAGTGGAATAAGATGGCTAAATTATCCAAAAAACAAAAGCAGCTAGCGGAAAAAGTTGAAGCGGGTAAGGCTTACTCGGTTGAAGAAGCTGTTGCGATCATTAGTGAATTCGCATCGAAGAAATTCAGTGAGTCTTTTGATGTCAGCGTAAACCTTGGCATCGACGCGCGTAAATCCGATCAGGCTGTGCGTGGCTCTACGATTCTACCAAACGGCACAGGCAAAGAAGTGCGCGTGGCGGTATTCGCTCAGGGCGAAAACGCTGAGAAGGCAAAAGCCGCAGGCGCTGACGTTGTAGGCTTTGATGACCTGGCAGAATCCATTCAGGCAGGAAACCTGGACTTCGACGTAGTAATAGCAACACCAGACGCCATGCGTGTGGTTGGCAAGCTAGGTACGGTTCTTGGTCCACGTGGTTTGATGCCTAATCCTAAAGTTGGAACAGTTACACCAGACGTTGAGACTGCAGTGAAGAACGCTAAATCCGGTCAGGTTCGTTACAGAACCGACAAGAACGGTATTGTTCATGGCGGCATCGGTAAGGTGGGTTTTGATGCCCCTGCAGTTAAGGCTAATCTGGAAGCTTTATTGGCAGACCTAAAGAAAGCCAAGCCGGCTTCATCCAAGGGTGTTTATATAAAGAAGGTTGTCCTTTCTTCGACTATGGGCCCTGGATTACAGATAGACCAGTCTTCGCTAGTTCTTTAAACAAGAGCTTTAAGGCTGATCGAACTAATTAAGCAGTAAAAGATTCGAAGAGCGGCGTAGCCCTCTTCAACAGACTTTGGGGTTTCGCGAAAGCGAAGCCGTCAAAGACCGTAGGTGCGACCGCCTTGTTTAGGTACGGTCACTTAATTTCCTACGCAGATGGTGAAGCCCGATTTAGTGTAACGCTAAATTTTAATCACCGAATAGCAAAGGTATGAAGAGAGTAATCGATTCATGCTAAATCGCGACCGAGAAATCGGTCAACCTAAGGAGTTTAGCTAGTGGCTATTAGACTAGAAGATAAGAAACAAATTGTTTCGGAAGTCAATACGGCTGCTACCAGTGCTTTGTCAGCGGTACTCGCCGATTATCGGGGTGTAACCGTTAGTGATATGACTGAGCTTCGAAAGACTGCAAGAGAAAACAATGTCTACCTTCGTGTTGTTAGAAACACGCTGCTTAAGAAAGCAGTTGAAGGCACTGATTTCGAATGTATTCAAGAAGTTTTGGTCGGTCCTACTATTCTTGCGTTCTCAGAAGAAGATCCCGGCGCCGCAGCGCGTGTGCTTAAGGATTTTGCTAAAGAGAAAGAGAATTTTGACATCAAAGCACTCTCTATTGGTGGCAAGTTATTGGATGCGAGTCAGATCGACGTGTTGGCGAAGTTGCCGACTCACGATCAGGCGCTATCCATTCTTATGAGCGTTATGTTAGCGCCTGTAACGAAGCTGGCCAGAACCATGATTGAGGTTCCCTCGAAAGCAACACGAGCTGTTGCAGCTGTTCGAGACCAGAAGCAGGAAGCAGCCTAGTTCCTTGTGTAAATGATTGTAAAAAATTAGTAACAACTTAACTTAATTAAATTAAATAATTGAAAGTAGGAGACAAGAGTCATGGCTCTTTCCAAAGAAGATGTATTAGAAGCAATTGCAGACATGTCAGTCATGGACGTAGTTCAGCTGGTAGAAGCAATGGAAGAAAAATTCGGTGTTTCAGCAGCTGCAGCAGTTGCGGCGGCGCCGGCGGCGGCAGCGGGTGACGCAGCTCCTGCAGAAGAGCAGACTGAATTTGATATCGTTCTAGCAGCTGTAGGCGAGAAGAAAGTAAACGTCATTAAAGCTGTACGCGGTATCACTGGCCTGGGTCTTAAAGAGGCTAAGGAATTGGTTGATGGTGCTCCATCAACTCTTAAGGAAGCTGTTCCTAAAGCAGAAGCGGATGAAGCGAAGAAAGCTTTGGAAGAAGCTGGCGCAACCGTTGAGCTTAAGTAGTAAGCAATTGCTACAAAACGACAAGCGCCGGGTGCCTACAACGCACCTGGCGTTGGTTCGTTGTATTTTCGAGTAAGGAAGACCGGCTTCATGGCCGTGCCTTGTTCAGTCGTCGAAGCGCAAGTCGCGCAGAGCGAAAGAACAAGCGAAACGCAGAAAGATTCTGCCAGTAGTTAATGCCAATAGAACACAACGCTAGGAACACATCAATGGCCTATTCGTATACAGAGAAAAAACGTATCCGCAAGAACTTCGGCAAACTGCCAAGTGCGATGGATATCCCTTACCTCTTGTCTATACAAGTCGATTCCTATAAACAGTTTACTCAGGTTGACGTGCCTGTTGAAGAGCGTCTTGAACAAGGCCTACATGCCGCGTTCAAATCTGTATTCCCTATCGTCAGCTATTCCGGCAAAGCAGTTCTGGAATATGTTAGCTACAACCTTGGAAAGCCTGCGTTTGACGTTAAAGAATGTCAGCTGCGTGGTTCTACCTATTCTGTTTCCTTAAGGGTTAAGGTTCGGTTGATTCTTTATGATAAGGAATCGACAGTACAAACCATCAAGGACATCAAAGAGCAAGAAGTCTACATGGGGGAGATCCCATTGATGACAGATTCCGGTACCTTTGTAATCAATGGTACTGAGCGTGTAGTGGTTTCACAGCTACATAGATCGCCAGGTGTATTCTTTGACCATGACCGTGGTAAGACACACAGCTCTGGAAAACTACTCTATTCTGCGCGGGTTATTCCCTACCGTGGTTCTTGGCTCGACTTCGAATTCGATCCTAAGGATATGGTCTATGTTCGTATCGACCGTCGTCGCAAACTGCCTGCGTCGGTATTGTTGCGCGCTCTTGGCTACGGCTCGCAAGAAATTCTGGAGATGTTCTACGAGAACAATGGCTTCAAGATTACCACGAAGGGCAAAGACAAAGAGTCTGTTGTTTCTTTGGAGCTGGTTCCTGCTCGACTGCGTGGCGAAGTTCTAACTTTTCCGATCCTGGATAAGAAGGGCAAGGAAATTGTAGAAGCGGGCCGTCGCATCACTTCGCGTCATGTGCGTGAAATGGAGACAGCGAAGCTCACTAATCTGGTTGTAGAGAACGAGTACCTAATTGGTGCCGCGCTTGCAGCGGATGTGATCAACGAAGAAACAGGCGAGGTGTTGGTTCCCTGTAATACCGAGATTACAGAAGAAGTGATAGAGCAGTTTTTTGAGGCAGGCGTTAAGCAGTTTCAAACTATCTATACTAATGATCTGGATTGTGGGCCATTTATCTCCCATACGCTGCGTATCGACGGCACTACTTCCAAGTTGGAAGCTATGGTCGAGATCTACCGCATGATGCGTCCAGGTGAGCCACCTACAAAGGAATCTGCAGAGAACTTGTTCTCTAACCTATTCTTCTCTCCAGAGCGTTACGATCTATCTGCCGTTGGCCGAATGAAGTTCAACCGCCGCCTTGGTCGTCCCGAGTCGGAAGGTATGATGGTTCTTAGCCAGGAAGACATCGTCGACGTATTGAAAACACTGGTCGGGATTCGTAATGGCTTCGGTTCAGTTGATGATATCGATCACCTGGGTAACCGCCGTATTCGTTCCGTAGGTGAGATGGCAGAGAATCAATTCCGTGTTGGTCTAGTGCGGGTTGAGCGTGCAGTTAAAGAACGACTGAGCATGGCTGACTCAGAAGGCCTAATGCCACAGGATATGATCAACGCGAAGCCAGTAGCCGCAGCGATCAAGGAATTCTTTGGTTCCAGTCAGCTTTCGCAGTTTATGGATCAGAACAATCCTCTTTCCGAAGTGACGCATAAGCGACGCGTATCGGCTCTAGGGCCGGGCGGTCTGACGAGAGAGCGAGCGGGTTTTGAAGTGCGCGACGTGCATCCGACTCATTATGGTCGAGTATGTCCAATTGAGACCCCAGAAGGTCCAAACATCGGTCTGATCAACTCGCTTGCGACCTATGCGCGCACAAATAACTACGGCTTTCTAGAAAGTCCCTACAGAAAAATAGTTAACAACAAAGTAACAGATGAGATCGATTACCTGTCAGCGATCGACGAGAGTGATTTCGTTATTGCCCAGGCTAGTGCGGCCATCGACAAGAAGAAGGGCTTCGTCGATAACCTCGTCACCGTGCGTTATAAGGGTGAAACTCTCTTAAAGCCACGCGAAGAAGTTGACTATATGGATGTGGCTCCACAGCAGATGGTGTCTGTGGCGGCTGCATTGATTCCTTTCCTCGAGCACGACGATGCTAACAGGGCCCTAATGGGTTCGAACATGCAACGCCAGGCAGTGCCCACGCTAAAGACTGAGAAGCCTTTGGTTGGTACTGGAATGGAGCGCAATGTGGCACGTGATTCAGGCGTGTGTGTTGTTGCATTCCGCGGCGGTGTCATCGAGAGCGTAGATGCCGCTCGTATTATCGTGCGTGTAAGAGACGAAGAGACTGATGCGGGTGAGGCGGGTGTGGATATCTACAACCTGACTAAATACACCCGTTCGAATCAGAATACCTGTATTAGCCAGCGACCATTAGTCAAAGATGGCGACACTATTGCCAGAGGCGACATTCTGGCAGACGGTCCTTCCATCGATATGGGTGAACTGGCCCTGGGGCAGAATATGCGTATCGCATTCATGCCTTGGAACGGATACAACTTCGAAGATTCGATCTTGATATCAGAGCGTGTAGTTAAGGAAGATCGCTTCACTACGATTCACATTCAGGAACTGACCTGTGTGGCTCGCGATACCAAGTTAGGTTCTGAAGAGATTACAGCTGATATACCAAACGTTGGCGAAGGTGCGCTGAGCAAGCTGGACGAGTCCGGCATTGTCTACATAGGCGCTGAAGTCGGCGCTGGCGACATATTAGTCGGCAAGGTGACACCTAAGGGTGAAACCCAGCTAACGCCAGAGGAAAAACTGCTGCGTGCAATTTTCGGTGAGAAAGCGTCTGACGTAAAAGATACTTCGCTAAGAGTGCCTACCAGCGTTAAGGGTACGGTTATCGATGTGCAGGTCTTCACTCGTGACGGTCTCGAGAAGGATCAGCGTGCCGTCGAAATTGAAGAGACGCAGCTATCGAAGGTTCGCAAAGATATCGATGATGAATATCGTATCGTCGAAGGCGCTACTTTTGAGAGATTGCAGCAAGCCTTGATAGGTAAAGTTGTAGCAGGTGGTCCCAAGCTGAAGAAGGGCCAAAAAGTTACAGCGGACTATCTTGAGGCTCTTCCTAGAGAAGATTGGTTCAAGCTGCGCATGTCCAACGATGCGGTCAACTCGCAGTTAGAACGTGCGGAAGAACAGCTTAAGGAAAGGCTTGCAGAGCTAGACGAACGATTCGAAGACAAGAGAAAGAAACTCACTCAAGGTGATGATCTGGCTCCTGGTGTATTGAAGATCGTTAAGGTTTATCTAGCGATCAAGCGTCGCATTCAGCCGGGTGACAAGATGGCTGGTCGTCATGGAAACAAGGGTGTTATCTCGGTAATTATGCCGATCGAAGACATGCCTTACGACGAGAAGGGTGAGCCGATAGATATCGTATTGAATCCTCTTGGTGTGCCATCACGCATGAACGTTGGTCAGGTTCTCGAGACGCACCTTGGTGCGGCGGCGAAGGGGCTTGGAAACCGAATTGGTGCAATGTTGGATGCCAAGAAGAAGGCCTCTGAAGTCAGAAAGCTGGTTACCGATGTGTACAACAAGATCGGTCAGCGCCAGGAAGACATCAAAAGCTTAACCGACGATGAGGTATTGGAACTCGCTGGCAATCTTCGAGGTGGTGTCCCGATGGCGACGCCTGTATTCGACGGCGCCGCCGAGAAAGAGATCAAAGACATGCTCGAACTTGCTGGCATCGATAAAAGTGGTCAGGTCACACTTTTTGATGGTCGTACCGGTGAGTCGTTCGATCGACAGGTAACTGTAGGCATTATGTACATGCTGAAGTTGAACCACTTGGTGGATGACAAGATGCATGCTCGATCGACTGGCTCGTACAGCTTGGTTACGCAGCAACCGCTCGGTGGTAAGGCTCAATTCGGTGGTCAGCGCTTCGGAGAGATGGAAGTGGGGGCACTCGAAGCCTACGGTGCAGCTTATACCTTGCAAGAAATGTTAACCGTTAAGTCGGACGACGTCGCCGGCCGTACGAAGATGTATAAGAACATCGTCGATGGCGACCATAGAATGGAACCGGGAATGCCGGAATCATTTAATGTGCTAGTGAAGGAGATTAGATCGCTCGCGATCGATATGGAATTGGATGTCAGTAAGTAAGCCGATCCACGCTAGCTAGTACTACAAATGAAGACTTAGTGATTATTACAGCCTGTTCGCGAAAGCGACAGGTGGAGGAGTTAGAATGAAAGACCTATTAGGGTTGCTTAAATCTCAATCACAATCAGATGAGTTCGATTCCATTCGAATTGGATTAGCCTCGCCGGAGATGATTCGTGCCTGGTCGTTCGGTGAAGTTAAGAAGCCTGAGACGATCAACTATCGTACGTTTAAGCCCGAGCGAGATGGTCTTTTCTGCGCCAAGATTTTTGGCCCGGTAAAGGACTATGAGTGTCTCTGTGGCAAGTACAAGCGTCTTAAGCATCGCGGAGTTATCTGTGAGAAGTGTGGCGTAGAAGTTGCGCTTTCCAAGGTCCGTCGCGATCGCATGGGCCATATCGAGCTTGCTAGCCCAGTTGCGCATATCTGGTTTCTTAAGTCGTTGCCGTCACGCATTGGTTTGTTACTGGACATGACTCTGCGTGATATTGAGCGAATTTTGTACTTCGAATCTTTTGTAGTAACCGACCCAGGTATGACTACCCTTGAGAAAGGGCAGCTTCTAACCGACGAGCAATACTACGAGGCGATGGAAGAGTTCAGTGATGAATTCGATGCCAAGATGGGTGCGGAAGCAGTTCAAGCGTTGATGAAGGACCTGGACGTTGACGCAGAAGTTGCGCGCCTTCGTGAAGAAATTCCGGCTACAAATTCCGAGACCAAACTTAAGAAACTGTCCAAGCGTCTGAAACTCTTGGAGGCGTTTAACGAGTCAGGCAATAAGCCAGAATGGATGGTAATGACAGTCCTGCCTGTGCTGCCACCCGATCTTCGTCCTCTCGTCCCTCTGGACGGTGGTCGATTTGCGACTTCCGATCTTAACGATCTCTACCGTCGTGTAATCAACAGAAACAATCGTCTGAAGCGCCTTCTCGATTTGAATGCGCCAGACATTATTGTGCGAAACGAAAAGCGAATGTTGCAGGAAGCGGTGGATGCGCTTCTCGACAACGGTCGTCGTGGCCGCGCGATTACAGGTTCTAACAAACGACCTCTGAAATCACTTGCCGACATGATCAAAGGCAAGCAGGGTCGATTCAGACAGAATCTTCTTGGTAAGCGTGTGGATTATTCTGGCCGTTCTGTAATTGTGGTTGGTCCTACACTTAGACTGCATCAGTGTGGCCTGCCTAAGAAGATGGCTCTGGAACTATTTAAGCCTTTCATATTCGGCAAGCTTGAGCGCCGTGGTCTGGCTACTACCATCAAGGCAGCGAAGAAGATGGTAGAACGCGAGACAGCGGAGGTTTGGGATATTCTCGCCGACGTGATTCGTGAGCACCCGGTTCTGTTGAACCGCGCGCCAACTCTGCACAGACTGGGTATCCAGGCGTTTGAGCCAGTACTGATCGAAGGTAAGGCGATTCAGCTGCACCCATTGGTTTGTGCGGCCTACAATGCCGATTTCGACGGTGACCAGATGGCGGTGCACGTACCGCTTACGCTAGAAGCGCAACTGGAAGCACGTACGCTGATGATGTCGACTAACAATATTCTGGCGCCGGCAAATGGCGAGCCGATTATTGTTCCATCACAGGACGTTGTACTCGGTCTGTACTACATGACGCGCTCGCGCGTAAATGCAAAAGGCGAAGGCATGATCTTCGCTGACGCGAAAGAAGTGCAGCGCGCATACGAAACAGGCAACGTACATCTACAGGCGCGCATCAAGGTGCGCATCAAAGATGTTTACAATAACGAAGAAGGCGAGCGAATTAGTGAGACCAGTGTCGTGGATACCACCGTTGGGCGTGTGCTGTTGTTCAACATCGTTCCAGAGGGTCTGCCTTTCTCCATGGTCAATCAGAAGATGGCGAAGAAGCCCATCTCGCAGATACTCAATGCCTGCTACCGCGATGTCGGCCTGAAGGAAACGGTTATCTTTGCTGACCAGTTGATGTACACGGGTTATAAGTACTCTACTCGTTCGGGTTCTTCAATCGGCGTGAATGATTTTGTGATTCCCGATGAGAAGGCGACGATCATTGGTCAGGCTAACTCTGAAGTGGAGGAGATCGAAGCACAGTTTGCTTCCGGCCTCGTAACCCAGGGTGAGAAATACAATAAGGTTATCGATATCTGGTCACGCGCAAACGATTTGGTTGCGAAGGCGATGATGGAAGGCCTGTCTACTGAGGCGGTAATCAACAGGGAAGGCGAGGAAGAGCAACAGGAATCATTTAATTCGGTTTACGTTTATGCCGATTCCGGTGCTCGTGGCTCCCCCGCACAGATTCGCCAGCTCGCCGGAATGCGTGGATTGATGGCGCGTCCAGATGGCTCGATTATCGAGACTCCTATTACTGCGAATTTCCGTGAAGGTTTGAGCGTGTCACAGTACTTCACCTCGACTCACGGAGCGCGTAAAGGTTTGGCGGATACGGCCTTGAAGACGGCGAACTCAGGTTATCTGACGCGGCGTCTGGTTGATATTTCGCAAGATTTGGTTATCACCGAGCACGATTGCGGCACCGAGCAGGGCTTGACTATGTCACCAGTAATTGAGGGCGGCGATATTATCGCGCCTCTTGGTGATCGGGTATTAGGTCGCGTACTGGCCTCCGACGTAGTTTCGGAATCTACTGGCGAAACTATTGCCGAAGCTGGAACTATGATTAGCGAGCGCATGGTAGAGAGATTGGAGACCGGCGGCGTGGATCAGGTTCATGTGCGTTCGCCAATTACCTGTGAAACTCGTTTCGGCATCTGCAGCAGCTGCTACGGTCGCGATCTGGCCCGTGGTCACATTGCCAATGTTGGTGAGGCAGTAGGTGTAATCGCTGCCCAGTCAATCGGTGAGCCGGGTACACAGCTTACGATGCGTACCTTCCACATCGGTGGTGCGGCATCTAGAGCCACTGCATCTGACAGCGTACAGGTTAAGAATACCGGTACTATCCATTTACATAATATGAAGACGGTTGAGAACATCAAGGGCGAGTTGGTAGTTGTATCTCGCTCAGGTGAGCTCATCGTAGACGACGTTAACGGTCGCGAGCGCGAGCGTTATAAGCTTCCTTACGGTGCATTAATCACCGTCGGCAAGAAGACAGACGTTGAAGCAGGGCAGATCGTCGCAACCTGGGATCCGCACACGCATCCGATCGTATCGGAAGTGGCGGGTAGGGTAGCGTTTGCTGCGATGGAAGAGGGAATCACGGTTCGTGAACAAACGGATGAGATCACCGGTCTGAGCAGTATTTCCGTAATCGACCCGAACGAGCGCTCCGCCTCTGCGAAAGAATTGCGACCGGGAATTACGGTAGTGGACAAGAAGGGCAAGGAAATTTGCCTGCCTGGCACTAACCACCCTGCGCACTACTTCTTGCCAGCCAATGCGATCGTGAGCCTCAACGATGGTGTCGATCTAAATATCGGTGACGTTGTAGCGCGTATTCCTCAGGAAGGTTCGAAGACTCGTGACATCACCGGTGGTCTGCCGCGTGTTGCGGATCTGTTCGAAGCGCGTAGACCGAAGGAGCCAGCTATCTTGGCTGAAATTTCGGGCACCGTAAGCTTCGGTAAGGAAACGAAAGGAAAGCGCAGATTGGTCATTACACCGAAAGATGGTGTAAACCCAATCGATGGCTCCGATCACTACGAAGTGCTGATTCCAAAGTGGCGCACCATGACTGTGTTCGAAGGTGAATACATCGAGAAGGGTGAAGTAGTTTCAGAGGGTCCACCGGCACCGCACGATATCTTGCGCCTGAAGGGTGTTGAAGCCTTGGCTCAGTACATCGTCAACGAAGTACAGGAAGTGTACCGATTGCAGGGTGTGAGAATTAACGACAAACACATTGAGGTTATCGTTAGACAGATGCTCAGAAAGATCGAAGTCACGCATACTGGCGATTCGGCGCTAATCAAGGGCGAGCAGCTAATGTATACGCAGATTCTTGAAGCGAACGACAAGCTGCGGGAAGAAGATAAGCAGGAAGTACGTTTCGAGCGCATGCTTCTCGGCATTACCAAGGCATCGCTGGCGACTGAGTCCTTTATCTCGGCGGCTTCATTCCAGGAGACTACGCGTGTTCTTACAGAAGCGGCGGTTACTGGTAAGCGCGATTTCCTCAGAGGTTTGAAGGAAAATGTGGTTGTTGGACGACTTATCCCGGCAGGAACGGGTTTGGCGTATCACGCAGCTCGAAAGAAGGCCTACGCGGACAAGCTTAATTCAGATTCCGTGAGTGCGAGTGATGTAGAAGCAGCATTGAGTGAGGCCTTGAATCTCGAGGCTGAAGGCTAGAGAGCCAGCTCAGACAGGCAGCAATGCCTGGAAATAGTTGACTAGAGGATGCGGGATCATTAAACTCTCGCATCCTTTATTCCGGCTATTCTGGTCACAATAGGTGATTATCTTGGTTAGGTATAAGCAAAGATAGAGGAAACCATTTTTTATGTGCAGAGTTTTACCAGCTCTCCATGAAGATGGTTTAGATTAGTGAGCCAGAGATATCAGAACGTGGGTTAACCCGAAAACGAGAGGTTTCAAGGAAAACATGGCAACAATTAACCAATTAGTACGCAAGCCCCGACGCAGCAAAATCGTCAAAAGCGGCGTACCAGCGCTACAAGGTTCACCTCAGAAGCGTGGAGTGTGCACAAGGGTCTACACAACTACGCCAAAGAAGCCAAATTCGGCTTTGAGAAAGGTTTGTCGTGTGCGTCTGGTTAATGGTTTTGAAGTGTCTTCCTATATTGGTGGTGAAGGCCATAACCTGCAGGAACACTCCGTTGTTCTGATCAGGGGTGGTCGTGTTAAGGATCTTCCAGGTGTTCGCTACCATACGGTTCGTGGCAGCCTAGATACTTCAGGCGTTGCCGATCGTAAGCAGAGCCGTTCCAAGTACGGCACCAAGCGTCCTAAGTAAGAAGTCGGTTTTAGAAGTTTCAGTAAGCATAAGTACAAGAATATAGAGTCATAGCTTTGTCTGGTTAATCTCCTTGGCAAGGCTTCTACAAGCGTAAGGATACGCGCCTCATCGAGACTCTTTAATAAAGCGATGGGTGAGAGTAAGGCCAGGTAATAGTCGTTTTTAAGGCGGCTTAGAGTCCTGGATCAACCTGAATAAACATAGAGGTCTCAAATGCCAAGAAGAAGAGTAGTTGCAAAACGTGAAATCCTGCCGGATCCAAAATTCGGAAGTTTAACCCTCGCAAAATTCATGAACCATGTAATGGTCGACGGCAAGAAGTCAGTTGCCGAGCGCATCGTCTATGGTGCGCTAGATACAGTGTCAGAGAGAACTCCTGGCGACCCCCTGGAAACATTCGAGAAGGCACTCGATGCTATTGCTCCTATGGTGGAGGTTAAATCTCGCCGTGTCGGTGGTGCAACCTATCAGGTGCCAGTCGAAGTCCGTGCAGAGCGACGCCATGCCCTAGCCATGCGTTGGTTGGTTGAGCATTCCCGTAAGCGTGGTGAAAAATCTATGGCCTTGCGTCTTGCTGGTGAGATCTCCGATGCCGCTGAAGGCAAGGGTAGCGCCGTTAAGAAGCGTGAAGACGTCCACCGTATGGCAGAAGCCAACCGAGCATTCTCACACTATCGCTTCTAATCGATGGGTTTGTAGAGAAGTCTGTTCCAGATCGAATTAATTTGTAGTTAAGGCATAAGCTGTGGCCAGAAAACATCCATTAGATCGCTATCGCAATATCGGAATTGTTGCCCACGTAGATGCGGGCAAGACGACGACTACCGAGCGCGTTCTATTCTATACGGGTATTTCACATAAGATTGGTGAGGTACACGATGGCGCTGCCACTATGGATTGGATGGAACAGGAACAGGAGCGAGGTATTACTATTACCTCTGCTGCGACTACCTGTTTCTGGAGCGGCATGGGCTCTCAATACGATGAGCACCGTATCAACATCATCGACACGCCGGGACACGTTGACTTCACTATCGAAGTAGAGCGTTCACTGCGTGTACTGGATGGTGCGGTAGTGGTTCTATGTGGTTCTTCCGGCGTTCAGCCTCAGACTGAAACAGTATGGCGTCAGGCCAACCGCTACGAAGTTCCCCGCATGGTATTCGTAAACAAGATGGACCGCGCAGGTGCTGACTTCTTGATGGTCGTGAAGCAGATGAAAGAGCGTTTAGGTGCTAACCCTATCCCTCTTCAACTAGCTATCGGTGCCGAGGACGAATTCAAGGGTGTTATCGACCTTGTGAAGATGAAAGCGATTCGCTGGAATGAAGACGACCAGGGAGCGACTTTTACCTACGAAGACATTCCGGCCGACATGCAGGATCTAGCTGACGAGTGGCGTGAAACCTTGCTAGAAGCTGCAGCGGAGGCCAACGAAGAAGTAATGGACAAGTACCTTAATACCGGCGACCTGTCTGAAGAAGAAATCATGTCCGCTATTCGAGAGCGTACGCTGGCGAGCGAGATCGTTCCTACACTGTGTGGCTCAGCGTTCAAGAACAAGGGTGTTCAAGCGGTGCTTGATGCCGTAATCGACTACATGCCCGCGCCTACTGAAGTGAAGGCTATCGAGGGTATGCTGGAAGACGGCACTACCACACTGTGTGAGGCCGATGATAAAGCGCCTTTCGCTGCATTGGCATTCAAGATTGCTACGGATCCGTTTGTGGGAACACTTACCTTCTTCCGCGTCTATTCCGGTGCCCTGAATTCAGGGGATTCGGTATATAACCCGATAAAGACCAAGAAAGAGCGAGTGGGTCGTATGGTGCAGATGCATGCGAACTCCCGTGAAGAAATTAAAGAAGTGCTTGCGGGCGATATCGCAGCGGCCATTGGCCTGAAAGACGTAACAACGGGTGAGACGCTTTGTGCGATAGATCGTGTGATCACGTTAGAGAAGATGGAATTCCCTGAGCCGGTAATCTCTGTGGCAGTTGAGCCAAGAAGCAAGGCGGATCAGGAAAAAATGGGTATCGCTCTGGGCAAGCTCGCTCAGGAGGATCCCTCGTTTCGTGTTGAGACCGATGAAGAATCTGGCCAGACAATCATCTCCGGCATGGGTGAGTTACATCTAGACGTGCTCGTAGACAGAATGCGTCGTGAATTCTCAGTCGAGGCAAATATTGGTAAGCCGCAGGTTGCCTATCGTGAAACGATTAGAAAATCTGTTGAGGTCGAAGGTAAACACGTTAAGCAATCAGGTGGTCGTGGTCAGTACGGGCACGTAGTGCTTAGGCTTGAGCCTCTTGACCCAGATTCAGAATACGAATTTGTTAACGAGATCGTGGGTGGAACAATTCCAAGAGAATATATTCCAGCCGTAGACAAGGGTGTGCAGGAGCAAATGAAGAACGGCTGTCTTGCCGGTTACCCTCTGCTTGCAATGAAGGTAACTCTTTTCGATGGTTCCTTCCATGATGTGGATTCCAGTGAGATGGCTTTTAAGATTGCCGGCTCTATGGCATTGAAGAAGGGCGCGCTCGAAGCCGATGCAGCCCTGCTCGAGCCGATGATGAAAGTAGAAGTTGTATCCCCCGAAGAGTATATGGGTGATGTGATGGGTGACTTGAACCGTCGTCGTGGCATGGTACAAGGCATGGAAGACAGTGCGGCAGGCAAGGTAATCAATGCTGAGGTTCCACTGGCTGAAATGTTTGGCTATTCAACTGACCTCCGTTCTGCGACACAGGGGCGTGCTACTTATACGATGGAATTCGATAAGTATGCGGTTGTGCCGAATAATATCGCTGACGGAATTATTAACCAGACGTCTTAATACCGAGACGACTTATCATTGAATTTAGAAATTAAGTATTGAGTGAGGTGCTATTGTGGCGAAGGAAAAATTCGAAAGAAATAAATTACACGTAAACGTAGGTACGATTGGTCACGTTGACCATGGTAAGACTACGTTAACAGCGGCCTTGACCAAGGTTTGCGCGGAAGTATACGGCACAGGTGAAGTACGTGATTTCGCCCAGATCGATAATGCGCCGGAAGAGAGAGAGCGTGGTATCACTATCGCGACGTCTCACGTTGAATACGATTCTCCTAACCGTCACTACGCACACGTTGACTGTCCAGGTCACGCTGACTACGTAAAGAACATGATTACAGGTGCTGCGCAGATGGACGGCGCTATCCTGGTTTGTTCGGCTGCAGACGGCCCTATGCCACAGACGCGTGAGCACATCCTGTTGTCATTGCAGGTCGGCGTACCTTACATCGTTGTGTTCATGAACAAAGCGGACATGGTTGATGACGAAGAATTGCTTGAATTGGTAGAGATGGAGATCCGTGAGTTATTGGATCAATACGAGTTCCCGGGTGACGACACACCCATCATCATCGGTTCTGCGCTTAAGGCGTTGGAAGGCGATACTTCTGATATCGGTGTGCCATCTGTACAGAAGCTTGTTGAGACACTGGACAGCTACATCCCGGATCCGGTTCGTGACGTTGAGAAGCCATTCTTGATGCCAATCGAAGACGTATTCTCAATCTCCGGTCGCGGTACTGTTGTAACAGGCCGTATTGAGCGTGGAATTGTAAACGTAGGTGATGAATTGGACATCGTTGGTATCAAAGACACACAGAAGACAGTCTGTACTGGTGTTGAGATGTTCCGTAAGTTGCTGGACGAAGGCCGTGCAGGCGAGAACGTTGGTGTTCTGCTGCGTGGTACTAAGCGTGAAGACGTTGAGCGTGGCCAGGTATTGGGTAAGCCGGGCTCAGTAACACCTCATACGAAGTTTGAAGCTGAAGTGTATATCCTGAACAAGGATGAAGGCGGACGCCACACACCATTCTTCAAGGGCTACAGACCGCAGTTTTACTTCCGTACTACGGATGTGACAGGTGCATGTGAGCTGCCAGAAGGCGTTGAGATGGTCATGCCAGGTGACAACGTGAATATGGTTGTGACCCTGATAGCGCCAATCGCGATGGATGAAGGTCTGCGCTTTGCTATCCGAGAGGGTGGACGTACAGTAGGCGCGGGCGTTGTAGCCAAGATCTTCGAGTAAAACTAAAATCGATTATACGAAGCCAGCTTTCCGAAAGGGACGCTGGCTTCATCGTATGGAAAAGACGCTACACTATTATTGTTCGCTGCAGGCCCAAGAAAACGGGGTTGTTCTCAGTTTGAGCTGAGTTGCTTTTCAGGGTTTCTTTATAGTTCTGCCTGGCCATTGTTCCTAAATGGTGATGTGAGGCCGGCAGTACATCAGAATTCTGGAGCTTGGGTTTTGGCTGAAGGCTCATTCTGCCCTAAAGTCAGAGAAAAAGCGGCGTTCAGGCGGTTATTCCTTGACAGGATTGGGTCAAAACCTTAAGATTCGCATCCCTTATTTAGCTATTAATTAATAGCTGAAAGAGAAACGTTCAGTAACTTATTAATTTTTAAGAATTTTTTGGAGCTCGAAGTAGATGCAAAATCAGCGAATCAGAATCCGCCTTAAGGCCTTCGATCACCGTCTGATTGATCAATCTACCCAAGAAATTGTTGATACTGCACGTCGCACTGGCGCTCAGGTTCGCGGACCTATCCCACTGCCAACAAATAAGGAACGATTTACTATATTGGTTTCACCGCATGTGAACAAAGATGCGCGAGACCAATATGAAATTCGCACCCACAAGCGATTGCTAGACATCGTTGAGCCAACCGAGAAGACGGTTGATGCCTTGATGAAGCTAGATCTTGCGGCAGGTGTGGAAGTACAAATTAGTTTAGGTTAATCGCTTCCTTGAAAGGATCCGGTTTAATCAGATTAAGTTAAACATAACCAGGCAAAGAGCAATTCAGTCCTCTTTGCCCTTTTTTTAAAGATTTGGCGCACTGATATATCTGCTACCCCTGCGGTAGCGAACATAGTGTAACGCGTCAGCGGCCATAGCGGGTTTAGCCCCTTGCACGATGAGGTCTAATATAATGTCGATTGGTTTAGTCGGTCGAAAAAGCGGTATGACCCGCGTTTTCACTGAAGAGGGTACATCTGTCCCCGTTACGGTTGTGGAAGTCCAGCCTAACCGGGTCACGCAAGTTAAAACTCCCGATGTTGACGGCTATAGCGCTATTCAGGTTACTACTGGATCGCGTCGTGCTTCGCGTGTGACAAAGGGTATGGCTGGTCATTTCGCCAAGGCAAGCACTGAAGCCGGTTCTGGTCTTTGGGAGTTACGCACAGACGAAACTGCCGAGATCGAAATGGGTAGCGAGATCAAGGTTGATCAGTTCGAAGTTGGCCAGATGGTAGACGTAACTGGTACTTCGAAAGGTAAAGGTTTTCAGGGCGGCGTTAAGCGACATAATTTCCAAATGCAGGACGCCACCCACGGTAACTCTCTATCTCACCGTGCGCCTGGCTCTATTGGCCAGTGTCAGACACCAGGTCGAGTATGGAAGGGAAAGAAAATGGCAGGTCAGATGGGTAATGTTAGACATACTACCCAGTCTCTAGAAATCATAAGAGTCGATATGGAAAACAATCTTCTTCTTATTAAAGGTGCACTGCCAGGTGCTACCGGTTCAGATGTAATCGTTCGTCCAGCTGTCAAGACTAAAACTAAGGCTAAGGGGTAAGCAATGGAATTAAATCTTGCATTGCCCGGCAAGAAGACGGGCAAAGAAACAGTTTCACTCTCAGATGAGTCCTTCGGTAAGGAATATAACGAGCCTCTAGTCCATCAGACTGTAGTGACTTATATGGCTGGCGCCAGACAGGGTTCTGTAAAGCAGAAAACTCGATCTGAGGTTCGTGGAGGCGGTCGTAAGCCTTGGCGTCAAAAGGGTACTGGCCGAGCTCGAGCTGGAACCATTCGATCTCCAATCTGGCGCGGCGGCGGTGTTACATTTGCTGCGCGTCCTGCAGATCACACGAAAAAACTAAATAAGAAAATGTATCGCGGCGCGATGCAATGCATTCTGTCTGAGCTCATTCGTCAAGACAGATTGTTTGCTGTTAACGAATTTGCACTGGATTCTCATAAGACGGCGGCACTCGTTAGCAAGCTAAAAGAATTTGAATTAGATAACGTCCTAATTATTTCCGATCAAGTAGAAAAGAATTTGTATCTTGCGGCTCGCAATCTACACAAGGTTGATGTGCTGGATGTTACAGGTATCGATCCTGTTAGCCTGATCGGATTCGATAATGTGATTATTACTGTCTCCGCGTTGAAGAAAGTAGAGGAGATGTTGTCATGAACGTTGAAAGAATCTACTCAGTAATCCTTGGACCACACGTATCTGAAAAGACCACCATTATGGGTGAGCTTAACAATCAGTACGCGTTCAAAGTTTCTACTGATGCAACAAAATCAGAGATCAAGACAGCCGTAGAGACAATATTCAATGTTGTCGTTGCTGACTTGCAAGTGCTGGTGGTTAAAGGAAAGACCAAGCGCACTCCAAAGGGCAAAATTAGACGTCGTTCAGATTGGAAGAAGGCGTATGTCAGACTTGAAGCGGGTCATGAAATTGACTTCGCGGATATAGGCTAAAGGGATAAAGGGGTAAGTCATGCCAGTAGTTAAGTGTAAACCTACTTCACCAGGGCGTCGTTTCGTCGTCAAGGTTGTTCATCCCGATCTGCATAAGGGCGATCCTTATGCGCCTCTGACTGCCGCAAAATCTAAGTCAGGCGGCAGGAATAACAGAGGTCGAATTACCACGCGTCACATTGGTGGTGGGCACAAACAGAAGTATCGCATCATCGATTTCAAGCGCAACAAAGATGCAATCGAAGCGAAAGTTGAGCGTTTGGAATACGATCCAAACAGATCTGCAAATATTGCTCTGTTGCTTTACGCAGACGGCGAGCGTCGTTACATCATCGCTCCTGGCAAGGTAAAAGCCGGCGACGCGGTAATGTCTGGCGAAGAAGCAGCGATCAAAGTTGGTAACTGTTTGCCGCTAAGAAATATACCACTAGGTAGTACAGTACATTGCTGCGAATTGAAGCCTGGCAAGGGTGCGCAGATTGCTCGCAGCGCCGGTACTTCCTTGCAGTTGGTTGCGCGTGAAGGTAACTACGCAACTCTTAGGCTTCGCTCTGGCGAAATGCGTAAGGTGTTGAGTGATTGTCGTGCAACTCTAGGTGAAGTGTCTAACTCAGAGCATTCACTACGCTCACTCGGTAAAGCGGGTGCCAAGCGATGGAGAGGAGTAAGGCCTACAGTTCGTGGTGTTGCCATGAACCCGGTAGATCACCCGCATGGTGGTGGTGAAGGAAGAACATCAGGTGGTCGTCACCCTGTATCACCTTGGGGTACGAAGACTAAAGGTTTTAAAACCAGAACTAATAAGCGTACGAATAACATGATTGTTCGTCGCAGAAATTCAAGCCGCTAAGGCTTCAGTAGAGGTATTCACTAGTGCCACGTTCGTTAAAAAAAGGTCCATTCATCGATCTTCATCTTATGAAGAAAGTGCAGGCCGCATCAGATTGCAACGACAAGCGTCCAATTAAAACTTGGTCACGACGTTCAATGGTTTCTCCGGACATGATTGGTCTGACTATCGCTGTCCATAATGGGCGTCAGCACATACCAGTCTTCGTGAATGAGGATATGGTTGGTCATAAGCTGGGTGAGTTCTCAGTAACTCGCACTTATCGCGGTCATACTGCTGATAAGAAGGCTAAGTAACTAGGGGGCTGCAATGGAAGTTTTAGCAAGATTAAAAGGTGCACGTCTCTCCGCTCAAAAAGCGAGACTTGTAGCTGATCAAATTCGCGGCAAGGCAGTTGAAGAAGCCCTGTTGGTGCTGTCCTACAGCCCAAAGAAAGGCGCCGCAATTATTAAGAAAGTGTTGAATTCGGCAATTGCCAATGCGGAGCACAACGAAGGTGCTGACGTAGATGAATTGAAAGTATCAACGATTATGGTTGATGAAGGCATGACAATGAAACGCATTATGCCAAGAGCAAAGGGTCGCGCTGATCGAATTCTTAAGCGTTCATGTCACATAACAATCACAGTCGCAGATAGCTAGGAGTATCGGATGGGTCAAAAAGTACATCCAACTGGAATTCGACTTGGCATAGTCAAGAAGCACACTTCTGTGTGGTATGCCGAGGGTAGAGAATACGCAGACAACTTATTCGTGGATCTTCAGGTTAGAGATTTCATCAAGAAGAAGTTGGCGAGTGCGTCTGTTTCCAGAGTTGAAATAGAGCGTCCTGCACAAACAGCAAAGATCACGATCTACACTGCGCGACCAGGTATCGTGATTGGCAAGAAAGGTGAGGATGTAGAATCTCTTCGCAACGTATTGTCTGCAAAAATGGGTATACCAGTGCAGATCAATATTGAAGAAATTCGCAAGCCTGACTTAGATGCTCAATTAGTAGCAGATGGTGTTGCTTCTCAGTTAGAGCGTCGCGTCATGTTTCGTCGTGCGATGAAGCGTGCTGTGCAGAACGCAATGCGTCAGGGTGCTGAAGGCATTAAGATTCAAGTCGGTGGCCGTTTAGGTGGTGCAGAGATTGCGCGATCTGAGTGGTACAGAGAGGGCCGAGTGCCTCTGCATACATTGAGAGCAGACATCGATTACGCAACGTGTGAAGCAAGTACAACATATGGCTTGATCGGCGTTAAAGTTTGGATATTTAAAGGTGAGGTTTTGGATCTGGACGAGGCGATTGTGCCTGCTGCTCCTGCTAAATCCAACCAGGGGTAAAGAGACGTGTTACAACCAAAGCGTACAAAATTTCGCAAAATGATGAAGGGCCGCAATCGTGGTCTCTCGCATAGAGGTAGCAACGTAGATTTTGGTGAATACGGTTTGAAAGCTGTATCACGTGGAAGATTGACTGCTCGCCAAATCGAAGCTGCTCGTCGAGCAATGACAAGACACGTAAAACGTGGCGGAAAGATTTGGATTCGAGTGTTTCCTGACAAGCCTATTACGCAGAAGCCTCTAGAAGTAAGACAGGGTAAAGGTAAGGGTAATGTTGAGTACTGGGTAGCCCAGATTCAGCCAGGACGAATTATGTTTGAAATGGAAGGTGTAGAGGAAAGCATGGCTAGAGAAGCCTTCGATTTGGCAGCTGCCAAATTGCCTTTCGAAACAGTCTTCGTAAAGCGGACGGTAATGTAATGAAGGCCAGTGAATTGAGAGACAAGTCGGTAGAAGAGCTGCAATCGCAATTGCAGGATCTTTATAAAGATCAATTTAACTACCGTATGCAAAATGGTACTGGGCAGTTAGCCCAGGTTCACTTGATTGGTGCTGTTCGCAGGGACATTTCCCGTGTGAAAACCATTATTACCGAAAAACAGAGAAGTGGATCATAGATATGTCGGCTACTGAAAACATTGAGAAAACTGCTAGGACGACCTCCGGTAAGGTAATCAGCAACAAGATGGACAAGTCCATCGTTGTGCTTGTAGAGCGTCGGGTAACACACCCGGTATACGGAAAGATCATTAAGCGATCTACCAAGATTCATGCGCATGACGCAAACAATGAGTGTTTGCCGGGCGATGAAGTAACGATTCAGGAAGTGCGTCCTCTGTCCAAGACTAAGTCTTGGTCTTTGGTGTCAATAGACGAGCGGGCAGCGCAAGTTTAAATTAGATTTAGATTAAGAGTTTGCATTCGATAAGCGGATGCACGGTGGAGCGAATCGATGATTCAAGTGCAGTCTTACTTAGATGTCGCGGATAACAGCGGCGCTAGACGCGTAATGTGTATCAAGGTGTTGGGCGGTTCCCATCGCCGTTACGCTCGCATTGGCGACATTATCAAAGTTACCGTTAAGGAAGCGATTCCGCGGGGTAAAGTGAAGAAGGGCCAGGTATTGACGGCGTTGGTAGTACGCACCAAGAAAGGTGTTCGTCGCGGTGATGGTTCACAAATTCGTTTCGACGACAATGCCGCCATTCTGTTGAATGCGCAGCAAGCGCCTATCGGCACCCGTGTTTTCGGTCCCGTAACTAGAGAGCTACGAAACGAAAAATTTATGCGAATTATTTCATTGGCGCCAGAAGTACTTTAGGCGCTGATAGGTTCGATTTTTGCGGCAACGGAATAGAGTTAACGTAAACAAGATAGAGTTATAGAGGCAAGGGCAGGAAATGCGCAAACTTAAACGTGATGATGAAGTGATAGTAATCACTGGCAAAGACAAGGGTAAACGCGGAACTATTTCCCGTCTCGTTGGCGCTGATCGAGTTATGGTTCATGGTGTGAATATGGTTAAGCGTCACACTAAGCCGAATCCTAACGCTGGTCAGCCAGGTGGAATTGTTGAGAAAGAGGCAGCGCTTAGTATTTCGAACGTTGCTATTTTTAATCCTGAGACTAACAAGGCAGACCGCGTTGGTATTCAGGTGCTTGAAGACGGTGCTAAGAAGCGTGTCTTTAAGTCAAACGGTCAGGATATAGATTAATAACGGTAGGTTGCCAAGCATGGCTCAGTTAAGAGAGTTTTACAGAAAAGAAGTGGTACCAGTTCTAACCGAGAAATTTGGTTATGACAATCCAATGCGCGTGCCTAAGATTACTAAGGTTGTGCTGAATATGGGTGTTGGTGAGGCATTGACAGACAAGAAGATTCTTGACAATGCTGCCGGCGATTTGACTCAGATCAGTGGCCAGAAAGTAGTAATCACCAAGGCAAGAAAATCAATCGCTGGTTTTAAGGTTCGTGAGGGCTGGCCAGTAGGTTGTAAGGTTACTCTTCGTGGCGAGCGTATGTATGACTTCCTCGAAAGACTGGTTGATATCGCTATCCCGCGTATTAGAGACTTTCGCGGCTTGAATCCTAAGTCTTTCGATGGTCGTGGCAACTATGCCATGGGCGTTACCGAACAAATTATTTTTCCAGAGATCGACTACGACAAGATCGATACTTTGCGTGGACTGGATATTGCTATTACTACTACTGCAGCGAGCGATGACGAAGGTCGTGCGCTGTTGGCAGCGATGCGCTTTCCGTTCAGAGGCTCTGTGCCTGCTGCGGAAAGTGCTAAGGCATCGGCCCCTGCTGAAGAAGTAGTTGAAGAAACACCTGCAGCGGAAGAAGCGCCTGCGACTAATGAGGAAAAGGACTCTTAATAATGGCTAAGACTTCAATGATAGCTAGAGAGAACAAGCGCACTAAGATGGTAGAGCGATTTGCTGCCAAGCGTGCTGCTATTAAAGCTGTTCTCAAAGATGACAACGCTAGTGATGATGAAAAATGGGAAGCCCAGGTCAAGTTGCAGAAGATGCCTCGTGATGCGAGCCCTTCTCGTCAGCGTCGTAGATGTCGAATTACAGGCCGGCCTCACGGTGTGTATCGTAAATTTGGTTTGTGCCGTAATAAGTTGCGCGAAGCAGCAATGCGCGGCGATGTGCCTGGTTTAACCAAGGCCAGCTGGTAGTCGGAGAAGAAACATGAGCATGTCAGATCCAATAGCAGATCTATTAACTCGTATTCGTAATGCGCAGATGGCGAAATTGCCAACGGTTGTGATGCCTTCTTCGAAGATTAAGGTTGCGATCGCAAAGGTATTACAGGACGAAGGTTATATAACCGGTTATAGCGTTAATGAGAACGATGGAAAGCCAACACTCGATATCGAGCTGAAATATTTTCAGGGTAAAGCTGTAATCGAAGAAATTAAGCGAGCAAGCCGTCCAGGCCTGCGAAGCTATAAGGGTAAAGAAGATTTACCGAAAGTTAGAGCCGGTTTGGGCATCTCAATCTTGTCCACTAACAAAGGCCTTATGACTGAAACGCAAGCACGAGCTGCCGGACTTGGTGGTGAGGTTCTTTGCACAGTTTTCTAATTGGTGTTGATACTCGATCTGAAGTCTCGTTAAGAGAAAGCTAAGGTCGTCAATAGAGCAATATTATGTCCAGAGTAGCGAATAGCCCGGTAGAGATACCTAAGGGCGTAGAAACAAACCTTAGCGACACCGAGATATCGGTAAAAGGTAGCAAGGGAAACCTGAGCCTAGTCTTGCACAGCTCAGTAGCTGTTGCGCAGGATGGAGAGATTCTTAACGTCTCCGCTAAAGATGGTTCACGGCAGGCAAATGCCATGGCCGGTACTTTTCGCTCGCTAATCAACAACATGTGCGTTGGTGTTAGCCAAGGCTTTGAAAAGAAATTAGAGCTTCAGGGCGTTGGTTATAGAGCCAAGGCCGAGGGTAAGAAAATAAATATCACTGTTGGATATTCTCACCCGATTAACTATGAACTTCCAGAAGGGGTGAAAGCTGAGACTCCTTCGCAAACAGAAATCGTGATCACCGGGGCTGACAAGCAGCTCGTGGGTCAAGTCGCTGCGGAAATCAGAGATTTTCGTCCACCTGAGCCTTATAAGGGCAAGGGAATTCGCTACGTTGATGAACGTGTATTTAGAAAAGAAGCGAAGAAGAAATAGGGCACAAAGCTATGAACGTTAAAAAAGTCGCTCGTATTAGACGAGCAAAGAGAGCCAGAGCAAAGATTAGCGAACTACGCATGAACAGATTGTGTGTATATCGTTCGCCTAGACACATCTATGCGCAAGTAATCGCGCCTACTGGTGACGTAATTTTAGCCTCGGCATCTACTGTTGAAAAAGATGCGCGTGGAGGAAAGACTGGCAATGTCGATGCAGCTGGCAAAGTCGGAAAATTAATCGCTGAACGAGCTAAAGCAGCTGGCATTGAAAAAGTCGCTTTTGATCGTTCAGGTTATGCCTATCACGGCCGCATAAAGGCATTAGCCGAAGCAGCTCGTGAAGGCGGAT
>Ga0115569_10000716_pt1 | contig 26045 bp, 24 predicted proteins | sample COGITO_mtgs_1205_2_FD_87295 | JGI IMG/M metagenome (GOLD analysis project Ga0115569, IMG submission 87295) | Pelagic marine microbial communities from North Sea - COGITO_mtgs_120503 | ecosystem: Environmental > Aquatic > Marine > Epipelagic | place: Germany:Helgoland, sampling site Kabeltonne... | reverse complement strand
TTTTAAGCGAAATGAAAACTTAGATTTTAAACTTATTTGAACATAAATTTTTGTTGAAAATTCGATTAAATTACCTTTTTTGAACTGATTTTAGACCTCTTGTGCAACGATTACCATTGTTGTAGTGCGTTATTTTTTACATCCAAGGCAATTGCTTGGAAATTAAATGATTCATATTTTCTCTAATTATCTTTTTTTGTTCGTGTGCTACTTGTTCCTCCATTTCTCCAAATTCTACTAATCTGTCTAATGATTTGTCAAAAAACGAAAGCAAATAATATCCACTATCATAACTGTCACCAAAAAAACTACGATATGGATATTTTCCAGTTTCAAATAGATTGCCTGAAAATATTCTTAACATATTGTAAATCAAAAAATTTTCAGACTTTCCGTTACGGATTTCTTGTATCAAAGTTTTTTGATTTTTTGATATAGCCTTTTTAATTACATCTTTAACAATTTTGAAATGTTCATTTTTAAAATCAATTTCAACTTTGTTCAGTTCTTCTAATAATTTGATTATTTCCTTTGGTTTAAATAGTCTTGATAATAATCCTACTTTATAGCTTTTATCTTGATTTTGTTCAAAGTCATCATAATCTTCTTTGTGAAATGAATCATTAGTAACGTCTTCCTTTTCAACATTTTCAATTATATCATCGATTGCTGAAAAGTCGTTTCTTAATAACTCTATTATTCCTTTATTTCCTAATCTTTTACTTAAACTATATGCAGAAATTCCCTCATTATTTTTTTGACCTGTATCAATTCCTTTTGAAACCAAATGTTGTATTATTCTTTTGTAGTCAATATCAAAGTCTACATCATCATATTCGACATAATCCTCAACGTAAAGAAGTAAACTCTTAAGTTCAATTAGTAAGTGCAACATTTTAGGACAAATATCGGAAGCTAGCTTCCGATATTTGAAGTTCTAAAAATGTTTGCCAATGAATCGTAAATACACACAACTCACAGACGTTCAAAGATACCAAATAGAAGCTTATCTTAAAGCAGGAGTTACCAAGAAGTTTATTGCCCAGCAATTGCATATTTCTCGCAGTACACTTTACAGAGAACTTAAGCGTAATAGTTCAAAGCGAGGTGTTTATAATGCTATCAAAGCTCAGTGTTTTTGCAATGAACGTAAAGAGCGTTATGGTAGAGCAAGAAAGTTTGGTAAATTGCAAGAGAAGAAAATTGTCCATTGGCTCAATACCGAACAATGGTCACCAAAACAAATCGTTGGGCATTGCTTTAAAGAAGGTATTGAAATGGTATCGCACGAAAGAATATATCAGTTTATCAGAGCCGATAAGTCAAAAGGCGGTTCGCTATATAAACAACTTCGCCATCGCTTAAAGCACCGCAAGAGATGTGTTGGAAGGCATATGCCCGTTAAGGATAGAGTTCCCATTGGTGACCGACCAGACATCATTAACAACAAAGAACGCTTTGGCGATTGGGAAATAGATACCATTATAGGCAAGAACCATAAGAACGCTATTGTTACCATTGTAGAGCGCAAAACGGCGTTCTTTATGATGCGCAAACTTGACAATGGAAAAGACTCTAAAGGATTGGCAAAACAACTCATAGATATGCTCTTGCCGTATAAAGATGCAATACTATCAATCACATCTGATAACGGAGGTGAGTTTGCAGAACATAAAACAATTAGTAAAAAGTTGAAAACTGATTTTTATTTTGCTAACCCTTATGCATCTTGGGAAAGAGGTCTTAATGAATATACCAATAAACTTATTAGACAATACATTCCCAAAGGAACTGATTTTAGTAAACTGACCAATAAGCAAATCACAGATATACAACATAAAATAAATAGAAGACCAAGAGAAAAACTTAATTTTCAAACACCTATAAACCAATTTTATAAATTTGTAGCCTAATGTTGCACTTGTAACTTGAACCTACGACTTATTAAAATATTATTTCCATTATTGTCTATTAAGTTTACATCAATATCTTGTTCTAAAATTCTGAAAAGTGCTGATATATTGAAATCTTCTTTACCAATATCACTTTCTATTGCATAAAATATTGCACTTTTTCCATCACTATCTGTAGCATTTATATTTTTAGTTTTTGAGAGAAGTAAATCAAATAAATATTCTTCTTCTTCGTCTTCTAAATCATTGTCATAACCAGACATTAAAGATAAAAGAGTCATTAAAGCCGTTTTGTCATTTTTGCCACATAAATCAGGTTTAGCACCAGATTCTAACAATAATTTAATCGCTTTAATGTTACCAATTTCAATAGCCATTTTTAAAGCACAAGAATTGTCGGCATTTACATTTGCATTTTTTTCAATTAGTAACTTGAGTATTTCAAGATAATCTTTATGTTCTGGATTTAATGATGAAATTGCACAATAACCATTTTCTACTAAACAAGCATTTACTTCTGCTCCAGAGTTAATGAGTAATTTAACTCTTTCATAATTACCAGAGTCTATTGCATTCATTAAAGGGCTTGAAAACAAATAATTGAAAGTGTCGTCCTCTAAATCAAATGGTCTGATGTAATTAACATCTGCACCATATTCAATCAGTACTTTTGCTATTTCAGTAGAATTTTTAGATTCTTCTTCAAAACAGATTAATGGTGTTTGGTCTGTTCCTTTTGCTACTCGATTTACGTTTGCTCCAGCTTTACAAAGTGATTTTACAACCTCTAAATTACCTTCTTCTATTGCTTTCATTAAAATAGTAACTTCACAGTCAGAGAATATTTCTGGGTCTTTGCTTACCACCTCAATGTCTTTTCCATCAAAGTCCTCAAAACCAGTCCATTTGTTGATTTCCGTTATTGTTTCAGGCGTTAATTTCATTATTCAGAAGTGATTTTGATGTTTTTGGTTAATGCACTACAACAACTGTATAAACGCTATTGTTGATATATTGCCTATAGCAACACGGTTCATTTTCTTTTTTTCGAAAATTTTCAAGAAAATAAAACTTAAAGGTCTTACTTATTTTTAATGAAAGGAGATTTATTCGTTGAATGACCGTTTTCTGTCGGTGAATGGTAGTTATCTGTCGGTGAGTGGAAAAAAAGAGCTAAGAAATTAGAGTGTTTTTTTAAAATAATGGCATTTGGGCACAAAAAAACTCCCTAGTGAAACACTAAGAAGTTTTAAAAAAAATATATTGATAATAAAGAAAAAAGCCTCGGTAAAGCTCCAAATGAAACTAGATATTGGCTTTCATAAGCTCTCTATTCATTCTTGCGATGTTGTCTAAAGAAATTCCTTTCGGACATTCTACTTCACAAGCACCTGTATTTGTACAGTTTCCAAATCCTTCTAAATCCATTTGAGCCACCATGTTTTGCACACGGTCTGCAGCTTCTATTTGTCCTTGTGGTAATAAAGCATATTGAGATACCTTTGCCCCTACAAACAACATTGCAGAAGAATTTTTACAGGTTGCAACACAGGCTCCACAACCAATACAGGTTGCTGCATCCATCGCCTCATCTGCGGCGTGTTTAGAAATAGGAATTGAATTCGCGTCTTGGGTGTTTCCTGAAGTATTTACAGAAATGTACCCACCAGCATGTTGAATTCTATCAAAAGCAGACCTGTTGACTACTAAATCTTTAATTACCGGAAATGCTGCTGCTCTCCAAGGTTCTATCGTAATTGTATCGCCATCTTTAAACATCCTCATGTGCAACTGACAGGTAGTAACTCCTCTGTCTGGTCCGTGTGCTTCTCCGTTAATGTACATCGAACACATACCACAAATGCCTTCTCTACAATCATGATCAAAAGCTACGGGCTGATCCCCAGCATTTACAAGCTGTTCATTCAAAACGTCCATCATTTCTAAAAAAGACATGCTTTCTGAAATTTCAGTCACTTTGTAATCGACCATTTTCCCTTTGTCGTTTGCATCTAATTGACGCCAAATTTTAAGTGTTAAGTTCATTTCTATTTAGTTTTTGGTTTTTAGTTGTTTGTTGTTAGTTGCTGTTTCCATAAACTAACAACCATCAACCATAAACTATCTTATTTATAACTTCTTTCTTTAACTTCTATATTCTCGTAGGCCAACTCCTCTTTGTGCAAAACAGCATCTTTTGGCTCCCCTTTATATTCCCAAGCAGAAACATATTGAAATTCTTTTCTTCTTTTTGCTTCACCGTCTTCTGTTTGGTGTTCTTCTCTAAAATGACCCCCAGCAGATTCTTCTCGCTGTAAAGCGTCTTTTGCAAACAATTCTCCTAATTCTAAGAAATCGGCAACTCTGCCTGCTTTTGCTAACTGTTCGTTATATTCTGTTGCGGTTCCTGGTACATTTACGTTTTTCCAAAAATCGTTTCTCAATGCAGAAATCTCTTCAATAGCGGTTTTTAAACCTTCCTCATTTCGAGACATTCCACATTTATCCCACATAATTTTACCTAATTTCTTATGGTAATAATCTACAGAATGGGTGCCTTTATTATTGATGAAAAATTCAATTCTTTCTGAAACTTCTTTTTCTGCTGCTTCAAATTCTGGGCTATCCGTAGAGATTTTTCCAGTTCTAATATCGTCGGCTAAATAATCTCCAATTGTATAAGGCAATACAAAATAGCCATCTGCCAAGCCTTGCATTAATGCAGAAGCTCCTAATCTATTGGCGCCATGCTCAGAGAAATTTGCTTCACCAATAGCATAACAACCCGGAATCGTGGTCATTAAATTATAATCTACCCAAACACCTCCCATGGTGTAGTGCACCGCAGGATAAATCATCATTGGAGTTTCATACGGATTCTGATCGATGATTTTCTCATACATCTGAAAAAGGTTTCCATATTTTGCTTTCACAATTTCTTGTCCTAATTCTTTAATTTTTGCTGTTGATGGATTATCCAAATTATGAATCTTCGCTTGCTCTTTTCCGTAACGCTCAAAAGAGGAGGCAAAATCTAAATACACCGCTTCACCGGTTGCATTTACTCCATAACCCGCGTCACAACGTTCTTTTGCTGCTCTAGAAGCAACATCACGTGGTACTAAGTTACCAAACGCTGGATAGCGTCTTTCTAAAAAATAATCTCTTTCATCCTGAGTCAAATCCGTAGGTTTTTTACTTCCTTCTCGAATTGCTTTTACATCTTCTAAACTCTTTGGAACCCAAATTCTACCGTCATTTCTTAAAGATTCTGACATCAAGGTTAATTTCGATTGATAATCTCCAGATCTTGGAATACATGTTGGGTGAATTTGTGTATAACAAGGATTCGCAAAAAACGCGCCTTTTTTATGTACTTTCCAACCTGCTGTTACATTGGATCCCATTGCATTGGTTGATAAGAAATATACATTTCCATATCCTCCAGAAGCGATAACGACTGCATGTGCAGAATGTCTTTCAATTTCTCCTGTCACTAAATTACGGGCAATAATTCCTCTTGCTTTTCCGTCGACAATAACAACATCTAACATTTCATGTCGATTGAACATCTCAATCTTTCCACGCGCAATTTGTCGGTTCATTGCAGAATAAGCACCCAATAATAATTGTTGTCCTGTTTGTCCTTTTGCATAAAAAGTTCTAGAAACTAAAACACCTCCAAAAGAACGATTGTCTAACAAACCACCATAATCACGTGCAAAAGGAACTCCTTGTGCAACACATTGATCAATGATATTTGCAGAAACCTCTGCCAGACGATATACGTTTGCCTCGCGAGAACGATAATCTCCTCCTTTTACGGTATCATAGAATAAACGATAGGTAGAATCTCCGTCTCCTTGATAATTTTTTGCGGCATTAATTCCTCCTTGAGCAGCAATAGAATGGGCTCTTCTTGGAGAATCTTGATAGGCAAATGATTTCACATTGTAGCCCAACTCTGCCAACGTTGCAGAAGCCGAACCACCGGCCAAACCTGTACCTACAACAATAACATCAATATGACGCTTGTTTGCAGGGTTTACAAGATTGATATGATTTTTATAATCTGTCCATTTATCCTTAATTGGACCTTTTGGTATTTTTGAATCTAAAGCCATAATTATATACGATTAATGCTTAAAGTGATGATAAAGTGCAATAAAAATAAATCCAGCTGGGATGATAATTGAATATACTTTTCCGATAGTTTGTAGTGTTTTCTTTCTTCCTGCAGTGCCTCCCATAGATTGGAATGCTGAGGTAAAACCGTGTGCTAAATGCAATCCTAAAAGAACAAAAGCAACTACATATGCTGCTACTCTTGCAGGGTTTACAAATTTATGAACCAATTCTTCGTGGTAACGAAAACCTTGGATTCCTTCCATTGTTCCAGACCAGTCTCCTTGTATAAATTTTGTATTGATTTCTGGAAACCAAAAATCTATAAAATGTAAACCAATAAAAGCTAAAATTGTAATGCCACTCCAAATCATATTTCTACTCATCCACGTAGAATTTGCAGCACCGTTGTTCTTAGCATACGATATTTTTCTAGCGCTAGAATTTCGTAGCTCCAATACAAAGCCCATGACAAAGTGAAAAACAACGGCAAAAATTAAAACCGGCTGCAACACAAATTGAACTAAAGGATTTGTTCCCATAAAATGAGATACTTCATTGAAGGTCTCTGGACTTAAAACTGATAAAATATTTATTGATAAATGCTGAAGTAGGAAGAACATTAAGAAAAACGCTGAAAGCGCCATTGCTACTTTTCTTCCAATTGAAGATTTAAAAAATCCGCTCATTGTATAATTAATTAAAATTTTGACTGCAAAAATAAGGCTAAACAAGTTTGTTTACAAAAAAATGGATGCTTTTAAAGCAAATTTAACACAAGAACCTTTTTGAATTGCTTTTTACTTTTTTTAATTTGATAATCAGATTCTTATTTAAGATGCTCACTCCAATGTAAATGCAAAAGCTCCATAATTTCCATGATGGGAAATTGAGCAAGATTTTATCAATAATTTTTCTTTGTAATAATACAAAGGTGCACCAATAGACGATTTTTTTTTTGTTATTTCTGTGGAGAAAACACCTGTTTCTTCTTGAAGTTTGCGTTTTATATTACTCTCAATTGTTGCTGATGAATCAATCGCCGAAAAAAAATTCTTCTCTTCTTTATTTTCTTGTGCAATTGTGTGGACGTAAAATGTATTAAAAAAAGTGGTGGTGTAGAATTTACTCTTTTTAAACACAACAAAACCTTCGTCTTTAGATGTCAAACTACATTCAAATTTTTGAGGTGCAAAAAATCGCTTCTCATGTTGTTGTGTATAGCATTTATATGCGGCTTCTTTCATAGACCAGAATAACCAAACTTGTAAAAAAGAATCATGCGATTTTAAAATAACTTCTCGTTCTTTTTTGGTGAATTGTCTCTCTAAAAACCCTGTTCGTTGCCAATTACTTTCGGTTTCTGCAAGTTGTAAATCTACAATATCATTACCAATCATTATGCAGATTGCTTTTCTTGAATAATACCTACAACCGCTTTTACCGAGAGCATTTTTTCCATAGAATCATTATCAATTTCTATGTTGAATTCATCCTCTACATCTAAAACGATATCTACCAGATTTGCTGAATTTATTTCTAAATCGTTAATAAAGTCCGTGTTTTCCGAGATGTTTTTAAACCCTTCTTCGTTTTGAATATACGGTTTCACAATTGTTGTTAATTTAGATATAATTTCTTTTTTTGTCATTGTCTTTTGAGCGTTTTCAGACCTCATGTATTTTAGAAACCTGTGAGGTCTTATGGATGTTAATTATATTTTTTAAAGATAACACAAGCATTTACATCACCAAAGCCAAAACTTGCTTTTGCTAAAATATGAATGTCTTTCTGAATCATTTTTGTTGGAATTTTATCCGTAGAAATTAATGCCGAAATTTCTGGATTGAGGTCTTCACAATTAATATTTGGAAACACAAATTGTTCTTTAATTTGTAGAACAGAAGCTACCGATTCTATTGCTCCAGAAGCTGCTAAACAATGACCAACCATCGATTTTAAAGAATTTATATAGGGAAAATCGACACCTTTTCTTTGCAATGCTTTTGTCCAGTTTTCTATTTCAAACGCATCTTTTGAGGTTGCCGTTAAATGCCCATTAATCACATCTATTTCGTTCGAAGAAATTTTTGCATCAAGCATTGCATTTGTAATACATTTCTGAACAGCTGCTGCATTTGGTGCGGTTAATGTTCCGCCATTTCGTTGTCCTCCAGAATTAATATTTCCTCCTAAAACCTCCGCATAAATAGTTGCTTTTCTTTCTAAAGCACTTTCTAAAGACTCTAAAATCAAAGCTCCTGCACCACTTCCTGGAACAAACCCTGCAGCAGTTTCACTCATGGGTCTCGATCCTTTTTCTGGACTTTCGTTGTGTTTGTAACTCATTACGCGCATTGCGTCAAATCCACCCCAAGTATACAAACTACTGTCGCTAGAGCTCCCTACCAACATTCGTTTTGCTTTTCCGTTTTTTATCCTTTCAAAACCTAATAACAGCGCTTCTGTTCCTGTAGAACAAGCCGATGAGTTTGTAGTAACCTGATTTCCAAAACCTAAAATTCCACCTAAATAAGCCGAAATTCCACTTGCCATTGTTTGTAACACAGAAGTGCTTCCTAAACGTCTTACTTTTTGATCGTCAATTTTATAAATTGCTTCTCTAAATTTTTCAATTCCTGAAGTTCCTGTTCCAAAAATTAAACCTGAATCGTAATCTAAATCCGAGTTTTCATCTACAGAAAAGCCAGCATCTTTCCATGCATCAATTGCTGCCATACACCCATATAAAATAGAAGTGCTATTAAATCCACGTAATTGTAAAGGGGTTAAATATTCAGACTTTTTCTCTTCAGAAATTGATGGAATTCCACCAATACAACAAGAAAATCCTTTGTCTTTTAAATGTTGATGAAAAGTAATTCCTGAGATTCCAGATTTTAATGCATTTGTAAACGCTGACAAACCCACTCCATTTGGTGCTACAACGCCTAAACCAGTAATTACAACTCTATTTTTCATTCATACTAAATTTATTTCTCACAGGATTTAAAAACCGATGAGGTTGCTACTAAATTAGAATCATTCCAGAAATAGTTCCTCTACAAACGAGTTCATTTTTCTCATTCATCATTTTAACTTTACATTTTAACTTGTTAAATCTAAAATACTCTTTTTCTGAAATAACCGTTACTTTTTCATTTGGTAAAACAGGTAAAAAGAAATCTATACGATTAGAGGTTAATGCGATTTGTGGCTTTTTTTCTGATAAAATTTCTTCCTTCAACAAATAAATTCCTAAACAAACAACCCCAATTTGTGCCATTACTTCTGTTAAAATAACGCCTGGTGTAATTGGATTTCCTTTAAAATGTCCTTCGTAAAAAAAGGCATTTTCTTTGAATGTGTAATTTCCTGAAACTCCATTTTCTGAAATTTCGGTGAGCTCATCAACAAACAAAAAAGGGTGTTTGTAAGGTAGATTTTTTATGATTTGTTTTTGATTCATTTTTTTATTTTAATCAAACTTCCTAGGTTTTTAAAACCTGTGAGGTCTATCTTTATTACTCTAAAGCGATGGTTTCTAAAAGTTTTACTTCTTTAATTTGATGAGAGTCTATAAAATTTTGTTTGTCTTCAAAAAAACTTAAAACATCTTCTCTCAATAAACTTGTTGGTTTGTTTGATAACATCGAATTATAAGATGAATGTTTGTAAATCCTAAAATCAGCTACAAATTGATGATGTGTTGGGTTTAAATGAATATATAAAATCAACTTTCTTACATACTCTTCACTATCTAACTTTATTCTAGAGAATCGATCCTTAAATAAACTTCCACTTCTTCCATATTTTTTATTGATACTTTTTGAATAAGAGTTAAATAAATTTGAAAATGATTGTGAAATTTCTTTTGAAGTGACCTCTTCTTTTGTCTTTATTAATAAGTGAAAATGATTTTTCAATAAACAATAAGTCAAAACATCAGATGTTTTAGAAAGGTGTTTTTTTACTAATTTCAGAAAATAAACATAATTCTGCTCTTCAATAAAAATATTTTCTTTGTTGTTTCCACAGTTATAAATATGGTAAAAAGAGTCTTCTACTAAAACCTCATATTTCATATACTAATTTATTCTTTTTAACAGACCTCACAGGTTTTAAAAACCTGTGAGGTCTAAATTAATTACCACTCTAACAAAATTCTTTGCGCAGAAAAACCTGGACCAAAACTCAACATTAAGCCGCGCTCTCCTTTTGCTGGGTTGCGATCCATAAAACGTTCTAAAACATATAAAACGGTTGCACTAGACATATTTCCATACAAACGTAAAACTTCTTTTGTGTCGTCAATATTTTTTCCTAAAACTCCAAATAAATCTTCTACAGTTTGCACAATTTTCTTTCCTCCTGGATGAAAAATTAAATGATCTATATCTTGAATGGTTAGATTATTTCGTTCTAAAAAAGGATGCACAATTGCAGGAAAATGAGCTGCAATTTTCTGAGGAACTTCCTTATCTAAAATCATTTGTAAACCCGTATTTACCAATTTAAAACCCATCATAGCCGTAGCATCATAAAAATGATACATCGCTTCATCAATAATTTTTGGCCCCTGATCTTCTTCATAGGATGATAAAATTACAGCAGAAGCGCCATCACCAAAAATAGCGGCACTTACAATATTGGTCATCGAATAATCATCTAACTGAAACGTTGCTGTTGGTGCTTCAACAGCAACAACTACGGCCCTTTTATTTGGGTTTGCCTTCAAGAAATTCTTGGCATAGATGATACCAGAAACACCTGCTGCACAGCCCATTTCTGTAACGGGCAAACGCACAATATCTTGTTTCATTTGCAACGAATTAATCAAATAGGCATCCATAGAAGGAATCATAATTCCCGTACAGCTTACCGTAATTATATAGTCTATTTCTGTTGCTTTTAGAGTTGCTTTGTCTAGTGCCTTTTGTAAAGATTGTTGCGCTAAATTCACAACTTCTCTAGTATAAATATCATTCTTTTCTTCAAAAGAAGTTGCTATAAAGACTTCTTCAGGATCCATGATTGAATAGCGTTTATCAACTCCAGCGCCCTCAAAAAGTTTGATCACTTTCCTCTGAAATCGAGCCTCTTGATCTTGCATCCATAATTTCACAAACGGAATAATATCTTTTGTTTCTCTGTGATACTTTGGTAGTTGTTTTGCAACTGATGTAATTTTTACTTTCATATGTTTAGACACTAATTGATATCATTTATTTGACACTGATTTTTCCAGTTTTTTAAAAGTAAACTCAACCAAGTTCAGCGTTTACCTTTTTTAAAACTTTCTACTTATTAACGCTTTAATATCCATTGAAAACGAAATGCCCATTTCCAACAAACTTGTGGTTTAACTGCTAGTTTCTGAGAAATTTGAACCAAATCTTTTCTTTTAAATCCTCTTAAAACAGAAGTTAAGCCGTCTTCTATAATCATTTTGTTTTTTATGAAAAGTGACAAAAACAAAAACAAATAATAGGCCAATTTGTGCCGATGTAAATCGTTAACTACAATTCCAATTTTTGTTTGTTTTAAAGTGTTTTCTATAAAAGGCACCAATTGAGCTTCTTTAAAATGATGCAAAAAAAGAGTTGCTACAACCACATCAAATTTTCTGTTTTTAAACTCTTTGGAAAAAATATCTTCCGTTTCAAAACGAATTTCAGGATATGCTTCAGATAATTCTGATGCATATTCGATGGCAGTTGGGTTTGCATCAATACCTAATAAGGTCATTTTATATCCGTTCTTCCTTCCAAATGTTGCAATATCTCGCAAAATATCTCCATGCCCACACCCGATGTCTACAAGGGTTAACGGGTGTTCTTTTGGGTGTTCTTTTAAAATTTTTTTTACCGAATTTACGGTAACAATATTACCCCCTAACCATCTGTTTATATTTTCTAATTTATCTAAAGTGTCTCGCAATAAAGCACCTCCAATAGAAAAATCGTCCATCAATTCTTCTTTGTCTGTTCTATTTTTTGTGCTGATAAAAAAATCCATTCTCTAATTAAATTTTCATTGGTTTACCATGAGTTTGTTTAATAATTAGGGGTAATAAAAAAGGTAATTTCTTTAAAACCTGAAGTAAAACTGTTGCAATCTTATCTTTTCGAAATAACATTGCAATAAAGTGACCGACTTTTAAACGCACCCTAAATTTTTTGTTCCATTGTCTAATATATTGCTTTTCAAGTTCTTTTCTTGACATTATTTTACCATTCAAGTAATTTAGAATAAGTAGGGATGCGAGTTGTGCAGATTGAATCGCCATACTCATTCCGTTTCCGCAAAGCGGATGAATCATTCCTGCAGCATCTCCACACATTAAAATATGTTTTTCTACGGGTTTTTTAATTTCAAAAGAGATTTGACTAATGGTTAATGGTTTTTCAAAAAGAGCGTTAGAATTATTGAATATTTCTTTTAAGAATTGATTTTCAAAAACAACTTTCTGCTGAAAATCCTCAATGTTTTTGTGTTTTTTAAAGGATGAAAAGTTCGTAATATAACACAGATTTATCGCGTCATTTTCAATCTTAGAAACACCACAATAACCTCCTTTAAAATTATGAAGTGCCACCAAGTCTTCTGGAAAATTGCCTTTAACATGAATTTTTACACCCAAATAAGGTGCCTTTTTTTGAATAAAATTACGTTCCATTTTGACATCCAACAAAGAACGTTTGCCAAAAGCACCCAAAGTAATTTTTGAAGTAAAATTTCTACTTTCTTTAGTTTTAACTGAAAAAATGTTCTCAGAAAAAGAAACATTTGTAACAACGTCTTGCAAGATTGTAACCCCATTTTCTTTTGCTTTTTCTGATAAAAGAAAGTCTAATTGATACCGAGAAATCCCAAATCCACCGAGTGGTAATTTTGCAGAGATTATTTTATTTCGTCTGGTTGACAATTGAAATTTTTTAATTTTAACAGCGCCAAAATCAAACGGATTAAAATTTAAAAACCCCAAATAAGGTAAGACTTCATTTGAAATATATTCTCCACAAACTTTGTGTTTCGGGTATTCATTTTTTTCAATTAATAAAACTTTTTTACCAAATTTAGAAAGGTGAATTGCAGTACACAAACCAGCCAAACCTCCACCTAATACAATAACATCAAAAGCAACTGATTTGCCTTTGTCGTGAATAGCCTTGTGTGAAAATTCTTTCATTTAAATCTCTTCATTTTTACAATGCTTTTTATACATTCCAAACCTCACTGGTTTTAAAAACCTAAGAGGTCTTATCCACTTTATCAGAATTCCAATTTTAATTGTACCCATACTGGTGCTTGCTTTTTGGTGTTTAAATTCCCAAAAGACAATCCTAATAATCTTACAGAGTTCTTTAATTTTTCTTGATATAACAACTCTTTTACAACAGGAAAAAAAACTTCTTTTTTTTGCATAAAAAACGCTTCCGTTTTACTCCTTGTCTGCTGTGTAAAATCTGAATATTTAATTTTTAAAGTGATGGTTTTGCCTTTTGTTTTCGTTTTTTTCATACGCTTTTCTAATTCGTCTGCAATTTTTTCTAGCTTTTCTAATAAAAAAATTTCTGAAGAAATGTTTTCTGCAAACGTTCTTTCTGCTGCAATAGATTTCCGAATTCTATTGGGTTTCACCTCACTGTTATGAATTCCACGAACAATATTATAATAATGGGTTCCTGCTTTTCCAAATAATTTTACCAGTTCTTCTAAAGATTTTTTCTTTAAATCGTTGCCAACAAAAACACCCAAGTTATACATTTTAGCAGCAGTAACTTTACCAACACCATAAAATTTATTGACTGGTAATTCTTCTAAAAATTGAAGCACTTCTTCTGGATTTACTGTTTTTTGTCCATTAGGTTTGTTGATATCTGAAGCTACTTTTGCAATAAATTTATTAATGGAAATACCCGCAGAAGCTCTTAATCCTGTTTCATCATAAATCCGCTGACGAATTTCTTCAGCGATTAAACTCGCAGAAAGATTTCCTTTCTTGTTTTCAGTAACATCTAAGTAGGCTTCATCTAAAGATAGTGGTTCCACCAAATCTGTATAATCATAAAAAATGGCTCTCACTTTTAACGAGATCTCCTTGTAACGCTCAAAGTCCGTTTTTACAAAAATTAAATGAGGACATTTTTGTTTTGCCAAAACACCACTCATTGCCGATCTTACACCAAATTTTCTAGCAGCATAACTTGCTGCAGAAACAACTCCTCTTTCCTGGTTTCCACCAACTGCAATTGCTTTTCCTCTTAATTCTGGATTGTCTAACTCTGCCACAGATGCATAAAAAGCATCCATATCTACATGAATTATTTTTCTAAAAGGGGCTTGCAATTCCATCTATCAAAAATACGAAACGAGACACAGATGTCACGATTTTCTCAAATTCAATTTCTAATACTGTTTTTATAAAAAAATAGAAATCTATATTGAATTTTGTATGTTTTCGATAAAATTAGTTAGAAAGAACTCACTTCAAAAAATCAACACAAATTGCTGTTACCTTTTCTAATTCTTCAGACATTTTTTTATGCTCCCAAGGATGAGAAACGTTAAAAACATGATTGGCATTTTCTATAAGTTTTAAACTACTTTTTAAATTCCAAGAATGTATTTTTTCTCCTTCTTTAAAAGAAACAGAAGTATCCGTATCTCCATGAATTATTAATTGAGGAATTCTTATGTTTTCTACTGCCTTTTTAATATTTAAACGCGCTTCGTTTTCTTTAAAATCTAAGTAAAATTGATAAAAGTGAGGCATGTTTTGCTTTGTTCTTCCGTTTAAAACATATTTAACACCTGTTTTTTTCCAATTTTCTAAATCTCCTGTTATTGAACTTCTTGAACCAAAATCGCAAACTGCCGCTAATGTAATTACCTTTTTTATTCTTGAATCTTCCCTTGCTTTGAGCAATACAACTCCTCCACCTCTACTATGGCCAATCAAAGAAATATTATTTCTATCAACTTCCTTTTTAAAATCACCATTCGTAGAAACCCAATCAATAACACATCCTAAATCATCTAATTCTTTTGAGTAATTGTTATTTCCAAATGCTTCTAAATCTGGAAAATCAATAGGCTGTTCAACAGTTCCTCCGTTATGAGAAAAATTGAATTTGATAAAGAAAAAACCCGCTTCAGCAAATGTTTTTGCCATAACATTCCAAGCTCCCCAGTCTTTAAATCCTTTGTATCCGTGACAAAATATTATAACTGGTTTTAATTGTTGAGTCTCTTTATAAAAAGTATCAACCAAAATTGGTTTGTTGTGCTTACCTTCTAAACTGCTATTTTTAGAAATGATCATTTGTTCCTGTTTTTTCGGTTTTGCCTCCTAAAAATTAATATTTAACAAAGTTAAAAGTAGTGCTTTTTTTATTTTCACTTATTTTTATAAAATACATGCCTTGTTTTAGTAGACTTACATCTAATTGATTGGTGTTTGTGTAATTGAAAATTTCTTGTCCAGTAACAGTATAAATATGAACCTTAAACGGACTTACTGTTCCAATAATATATAATGTGTTTTGAACTGGGTTTGGATATACCTTTAAATTATTTATAAGAACTTCATCATCGGAAAGGGAAGCATCATTTATAGTATTTGGGCTTCCGTTCGTGTTCGAACAGTCCCAGCTTTCTGGTAACGAATTGTCTAAATCTGACGCAATTAATTCTAAGGTTTTTCCTGTTGCATTTGCGCAATCTGTCCATGTTGAATTGTAAGTTACTTCATCTTGAAGTATATGATCAGCATTAAATAACCTAACAGCATCTGAGCCTCCAAATCCAAAACCAATATCGCCTAAATAGTTTGTTAGATCAGGGTAAACTGAAGAAAAATCTGCTGCATCTTTAACCAATACTAAATATCCATCTGCTTCAATTGTAGTTTCTGTTGGAATTGTATAAAAATTTGCATCATTATTATCTTTTAGTTGCCAATTTATTAAATCAATAGAAAATGTATTTGGATTATATAATTCAACCCAATCATCAGCTTTAAAATTATCACTTGACTTATAATTAATTTCATTGATTACCAATGGAAATTCTGTTGTAGAAGGTGAAAAATTTGGGGTTACTTCTAAAGAACCAACCAAACTAATATGTATCGTTTCATTTGTAGAAGAAATAGCTCCACTCCAATGTGAAAACTCAAAACCAGCTTCTGGTATGGCTGTTAACTGAATTGAAACTGTTTCAAAATAATCGCCAGTCCAAGAAGGTTCTTGAATTTTTAAATTCTCATTAACTTCTACTAATCCTTCAGAAATTGAAGTGTTGGTAATTGTTATTGGGTAATAATCTGGCAAATTAAATTTAGATTTGATATGTTCTTTTACAATGGCAGGTCTATTATCTGCAAAAACTTTCATTACATTCATAAAATTGTCCGCTTCAGACGGATCTGTTCCCCAACGCTGATAAGATGCGTTTATTTCTGGAGTAATTATCTGATGAATTTCATCGATATGTGCTTTTACGCTATTAGTAAGAAAACGTGTATTCAACTCATCTGCGTATCTATTAATAAACCTATTTCTAAAACCAATATTTGTAATTAGCTTTCTAAAAAGCAAGGTAGACCAAGAAGGGTTAGGCCAACCAGATCCATTTGGTTCTAAAGCAAAACTCAATGTATCTTCTGTATAATTATTTGTATTCCAAAATGGACCAAAGCCAAAATCTGTATCATACATAATCCAACGCCATTTACCTTCTGGATGTTTCCAAAATTTAATATTATTACCTGGCCAATCTGTATTACTAAAAAAGATATTTGCAGCTTGATAAAGCGCATATTCTTTTAAATCTACGCGTTCATTTACATATTCAAAATTTGAATCTAGAGACAAATCTGTTGTATTTATGTAATTAATTAATTGAATGTATTCTGCATTACTACCTTCAATTTCTTCTGCGTTATTGGTTAGTAAAGTAATAGTTTCAGCATCTATATTATGCTTTGAAGCCAACATGTGTTCATTTATCTTTTCACGCATATTATACATTCCCCAATACTCCCCGTTTATATAGGTTGCTACCGAATTATGTTCTTGAAAATCTAAGCCAGAGCCTCTCATTAAACTGGTTAGCGTAATATCTTTCATAGAAGATTTCATCCAATCTTGTCCTGAGTTTCTTAAGATTAAGGCTTGAAAATTATCATAATTCAATTCATCAAAAAATGGATGATCAAATTTAGAATCTCCATATTGTCCTCTTGCAAATAAAGACAAAGATCGTTGTTCATTCTGGCCTCTACTCCAACCTCCAAAAATCTTTATGCCTCCATCAAATTCAGCAAACGTATTATCTTCATTTTCATAAAAAGCGATGTGAATTGGTCGTTCCCAATCTTCCCAAAAATTAGCTCCAAAATATGGTGTATTTTTTTCGTAAGTTCCAGGTTGTCCAAAAACATAGATTCCAGTATCTTCATCAAAAAGATTATCTGGGTCTGTCGTTAGAAAAACTACATCTATTTCATGATTCGCGTTTAAAATATAAGATTTTGTAAATATTGGAGACGGTAAGTAATTTGCAGAAAATATGCAAGCTCTTACACTAATATTCTCATTTATTTGAATTGGATTTGTATACATCGAAGAAGATTCTGTTGGAACAGAACCGCCAGTAGTATATCGTATAACTTCTCCAGTTCCATTACCAGATAACGTTAAATTTATTGAATTATCAATAAGACCACCATCGTGTGAAAAAACAACTTCATTTTGAATAGCACCTAAAAATTCATTATTAGAATTCTGATAACCTGGAGTTGTGTCTGAATAACTTACAATTGTTCCAGAATCAATAGATACTCCAATAGATGTGTTTGGAGGAAGATTCTCCGTAATAATTTGATCAACAATAGTTCCTGTGGCATTTGTTAAACTTACAGTCTCTGAGTTTGATGAGATTTTAAAATTTGTATGAAGATTATTTGTCGTCAATCCTAAAATAGCAGGGGGTGCAATCCCAGAACTTGTTGGGGTTGAAAAAACTGCGGATAAGAAAGGTATTAATGTAAAATCTGAAGAATTTGAGCTTATATTATGCGCTTGAATTGTTAAAATATTTTCGCCCGTATTTAAAATTGAATTGAAATTGTTTATCATAAATCTTTCTGGAGCGCCTCCTGCATACATTTGAGCTTCATGATCTTGAATCGTTCCAGAATTATAATTTGGTGGAACTCCATTAATATTTGCACGTGCAATTTCAGAACCGTTTATATAGGCAACAAAACCATCATCATAATCCATGTCTAAAATTAATGAAGCAATTGTATTAACATCTGTAACGGTAAAGGTTTTTCTAAGATATATAGATTGTGTTCCGTTAGGAATTATTGTAGCGTCATCTCCATCATTATAACCAAATCCTGATGAACCTTCTAACCAACTAACATCATTAAAACCTAAAGATTTCCAATTAGAACTTGGTTCTGAAGTTGGAATTAAATATTTAAACGTGTCTCCTTGATTTACAAGTGTTCTAGAATAACTTATGGAAGAGCGATCTTTTGATGAAGCCCATAAAAGCAAGTATTGGTTTGGAGATAATGTGATATCTGGGAATGTCCATTTATTAAGATTATCGACATCATCAGATATAGACCAACCGTTAATTGAAACATCTGCTGTTCCATCGTTATGGAGTTCTATCCAATCTGGTGTATCTCCATCTTCATCTAGATAAATAGAATTCGAAGAAACTATTTCATTTATTCTTACAGTTTGTGCTGTTATATTAAAAATACTAAGTATTAATAATAGAAATAAACATTTCATTTTTTTTGGGGTTTAATTGGATATTTGTTTACAAATATAAAGGGTTTTAAAAAACTTAATTAAAAAATAATTTTAACAACATAAACAGCGCAACTAAACCTGTTAGAAAACTTAAAAACAAATTAATATCTTTAATTAGTTTTCCTGCTTTTTTCTGGATTTGTTTTGCATATTTTCCATACAAAAAAAGAATATAAAAAGTTCCAAGCGAAGTTCCTAAAACAAAAAATAGTACGGAAAACGCATCAAAATTAAACAGGTTAAAAAGATCTAACGTTACAACTGTTCCACAGAAAAAAGGAATCGCAAACATATTTAAAAAAGAGAGCGTAACTCCTATTAAAAAGGGGTTTTCTCTTTTTGTTTTGGGCTCTTTAGCTTTTCCTTTTGTCGATGAACTATAAAAATAGTAGGACAGTAAAATAAAAATAAAAACCCCTACTTTCTCTAAAGCTTCTATAACGGTAAGGTTTTCTGCTAAGTGTTTTGTTAAAAGAACCGCAAGATATACTTGTACAATTACAACAAGAGAAACTCCTAATGCATATTTTTTTACCTCTTTTTCTTCTTTTTCTAAACTGGTTTTTAAAGCAGTCATGTTTAACATACTGGGTGTTAAAGAGCCCAAGAAAGAAAAAACGAAGCCTAATAAAAAGTGGATTACTAAAGCCATTAATTGAATTGAATTTTTTACAGTTAGTTTGTAAAAGTAACCATTCCAAAACGGATGTATAAAAAAAGCGCATCAATTGTTGATGCGCCTCTTAATTCTAAATATAATGTTATTTAAACGACTCCTTGCGCTAACATTGCGCTAGCTACTTTTACAAAACCTGCAATATTTGCTCCTTTTATATAATCGATAGATCCATCTTCATTTTCTCCATATTGCACGCAAGAGTCATGAATATTTTCCATAATAACTTTTAATTTTTCATCAACTTCTTTACGAGACCAACTTAAGCGCAATGAATTCTGGCTCATTTCTAAACCTGAAGTTGCAACTCCACCTGCATTGGAGGCTTTTCCTGGAGCAAACAAAATTTTAGCAATATAAAACTCATGAATCGCTTCGGGTGTTGAAGGCATGTTTGCGCCTTCAGAAACACACATACAACCATTTTTAACCAATTCTTTTGCTTCAATACCATGAAGCTCATTTTGAGTTGCACATGGCAAAGCAATGTCACAAACAACAGACCAAGGCCTCTTTCCTGCAACAAATTTAGCCGTTGGATATTTCTCTATATATTCACTAATTCTTCCACGTTTTTCATTTTTAAGAAACATTATATGCTTCAATTTTTCGGTATTGATGCCTTCTTCATCTAAAATATAACCTCCAGAATCTGATAACGTTAAAACAGTTGCTCCTAACTCTATTGCCTTCTCTGCTGCATATTGTGCCACGTTTCCAGCACCAGAAATAACCACTTTTTTTCCACTAAAAGAGGCGCCTTTCCTTTTTAGCATGTTCTGTGCAAAATACACGGTACCATAACCTGTAGCTTCTGGTCTAATTAAAGAACCTCCCCAAGTAGCCCCTTTTCCGGTAAGAACTCCTGTAAATTCATTGTTCAACTTCTTGTACATTCCAAACATAAAACCAATTTCACGTCCTCCAACACCAATATCTCCTGCAGGAACATCTGTGTTTGGACCAATATGCCGGAACAATTCACTCATAAAAGCATGGCAAAAACGCATAATTTCATTGTCTGATTTTCCTTTAGGATCAAAATCTGCCCCCCCTTTTCCTCCTCCCATAGGCAAGGTTGTTAGGGAGTTTTTAAACACTTGTTCAAAGGCTAAAAACTTTAAAATACTTGCATTTACCGTTGGATGAAAACGCAACCCTCCTTTATAAGGTCCAATCGCAGAATTCATTTGAATTCTATATCCTCTATTTACTTGAATTTCTCCACGATCATCAACCCAAGAAACTCTAAACGAAATTAACCTTTCTGGCTCAACCATTCTTAAGAGAATGTTTTTACCGTGATACATCTTATTATTAATAATATAAGGAATTACCGTTTCCGCAACTTCTTTTACAGCTTGTAAAAACTCTGGCTCATGGTTATTTCTCTTTTTAACCAACTCCATGAATTCGTTAATTTTAGATTTGCTGTTTTTGTCCATGTTTTTTTATGATTTTAATAAATTTTTAATTGTGTAAAGGTACATAATTTTCAATGTCACAAATTTGAAATTATAAAAAGAACGCTACGCTAAAGCTATATTTCAATCGATTTCGCTTTGAGTTCTTCCTTATTAATAAAAAGCAAGTTGAAACTACCTAAAAAACACTAAATTTGTAGTCGAATTTTTTTCTATAAATTACAATGTTAGACAAAGTAAAAGAACTGATTGGTGAAGTGAACGCATTTAATGCAAGCACCAAAGAGGAAGTTGAAACTTTTAGGATAAAATATTTAGGAAGTAAAGGTTTGCTAAAAGACTTATTTGCTGAATTTAAAAATGTTACTCCAGAATTACGTAAAGATTTTGGGCAAGCATTAAACAATTTAAAAAAATCCGCTGAAGAAAAAGTTGCTGAATTAGGTGATTCTTTAGAAAGTTCTACAAGTAAGCAGTCTTTTTATGGAGATTTAACCCGCCCCTCTGAACCAATTAATTTAGGGTCTCGTCATCCAATTTCATTGGTTAAAAATCAAATTATTGAGGTTTTTAATAGAATTGGTTTTACCGTTTCTGAAGGACCAGAAATTGAAGATGATTGGCACAATTTTACAGCATTAAATTTACCTGCACATCATCCTGCAAGAGACATGCAAGACACCTTCTTTATTGAACAAGATCCAGATATATTATTGCGTACCCACACGTCTTCTGTCCAAGTTCGTTATATGGAAGAAAATAAGCCTCCAATTAGAACAATTTCTCCTGGAAGAGTTTTTAGAAATGAAGATATTTCTGCGAGAGCACATTGTATTTTTCATCAAGTAGAAGGTTTGTATATAGACACTGATGTTTCTTTTGCTGATTTAAAACAAACCCTCTTATATTTTACAAAAGAAATGTTTGGGAAGTCAAAGATACGTTTGCGCCCTTCTTATTTTCCTTTTACAGAGCCAAGTGCGGAGGTAGATATTTATTGGGGGTTAGAAACGGAAACGGACTATAGAATTACCAAAGGAACCGGTTGGTTAGAGATTATGGGTTGTGGAATGGTAGATCCTAATGTGCTGAAAAACGCAAACATCGATCCAACAAAATATTCTGGTTACGCTTTTGGGATGGGAATAGAACGTATTGCCATGTTGTTGTATCAAATTCCTGATATTAGAATGTTTTATGAAAATGACAAACGTTTCTTAGAGCAGTTTAAATCAATGATATAATTCGTTAAAAAGTTGCCCGTTTTTGGAGTTATACTATTGAAATAGATATTTCATAAACTCTCACTTTTAAACTTCACAAACTCTTTTTAAATGAAAAAGGACATACAAATACCCAAAGTGACAAACGTGGAAATGGCTGTTGTTTATGAACACAATACGATTTATAAAACAGAAGATTGGAATATATACATCATCAATAACAAAGAAGTTGATCTAGAAATGGTCGTCATTGTTTCTCAAGGCTTTTCTGAAACAAAAACCACGTCTTTATTGCGTAAAAAAGTAGAAAAACTCCCTGCAAATTCTTTTGCTAAAATTGAATTTATTCAACCAGAATTGTTCAAATTAAACAATCGTTTTCAAGTAACTTTTTTTGAAGGGAACACCTTGTACGAAAAGACGTTTCTCTTCAAAGAAAACACCATTAAAGAAAGTGCTTTACTTAAAATTCCTACGTTAAAAAAACAAGGAATTTTAGCGAAGTAATCTTACTTTCAAAAAAGCGATGCATCACCAATAAAATGATAATTTACGAACTTAGACAACGTTATTTCTTGCCTTTTCTTTTTCGTAACCTATCACTTCACGTGATTTTAAATGGAAAAAAGTAGTTATCCCCAAAACCCAAGAACCAAATACAAAATAGTAGTAATTACTCCGCCAATTAACGCATAAGGTAATTGAGTTTTTACATGATCTATGTGATCACTTGCAGATGCCATAGAAGATATAATTGAAGTATCTGAAATTGGTGAACAGTGGTCTCCAAAAACCCCTCCTCCTAAAGTAGCAGCAACAACAATGGTTGCATCTGCTCCATGAAGCGTTGCCATGGGTAATGATATCGCCAACATAATAGCAAAGGTTCCCCAAGAGGTTCCTGTAGAAAACGCAATAAAAGAACTAATGATAAAAACGACCGCAGGTAATAATTCTGGAGACAACCAACTTTTAGTTGCCTCAGCAACATACATTCCTGTTTCCAATTCTTTACAGGCGTCTCCAATTGCAAATGCCAATAACATCAACAAAGCCAAAGGCATTAATTCACTAATTCCTTTTAGAGTTAAGTTTACAGCTTCTTTTGGTTTTACTATTCCTTGTATAAAATACATCGTGATAGCGATCAACAGCGCAAAAATTACCGCATACAAAACGGAAGAAGACCCTGAACCTTTTCCAATGGCTTCTGAAACATGATTTAAAAACGAAGTTGGGTTTTTTACAGAACTCCAACCCGTATAAATTAGGTTGATGGGCATCATACAGACCATCACCAAAAGTGGCACAACCATATTATATGCTTTTGCTTCTATTCCTTCTTTTGATGGAAAGGACGTAATCACCTCGGAAATCATTGGCTTTGAATTCTTGTGCATTAATTGGCCGGTTTCTTTGGTTCTTTTTTCCGCTTTTTTCATTGGTCCAAAATCTTTTTTAGTAAAAATAACAATGAAGACAATGGCAATTGCTAATAGCGGATAAAAATTATATTTGATAGAAGCCATCAATACAGAAAAAGGTTTGTCTATTCCTTGGGTTAACAACAAACCCATAATGAAAGCGCCCCAAGCATTAAAAGGAATTAAAATGGAGGAAGGAGCTGAACTAGAATCGGCAATATACGCTAGCTTTTCTCTTGGAATTTTTAGCTTATCAAATATGGGCCTGTATAAAGTTCCAACAGTTAAAGAGCTAATACTTGTTTCCACAAACAATAATAGGCCTGTAAAAGTTGCTAAAACTTGAACCATTACCCGACTATAACCCGTTCTTTTATCTTCTAGTTTTACTAACTTTTTATTTATTATATCAATAAAACCTTCTACTCCTTTAGAATATTGAATAAAAATAAGCAGCGCACCCACCAGCGCGCTAAACATAATGGTCCGGGTATTTCCTGCAGATTGGAATACATTTACCAATCCTTCAATCATCGCGAGTGTTCCTTCTAACGGATTCCAGCTTTTAATAATCAGCCAAGAAAACCAGATTCCAAACAACAAGGCAATGTATACTTGCTTCGTTCTTAGAGCTAAAATAATCGCAACAATTGGCGGTATTACTGAAAGAAACCCATATTCCATAAGAAGAAATTTTATTTTCGTTAAAGATAACTAATTATAGCATTATTTAATGACTCTTATTTTACAAGTTAAGAATAAAAACAGCTTAAAAAAGGGCGAAACAATCCACAAAAAATTTCTTTACACCTTTAGGAATTTAGAGTAATTCGAAAAATATTCTTTGTATCAATTGCACCCAATTCTAGACGAATCAATATACCTCCAAAAGGAATCGGTTCATTAAAGTTCGTTGATGAAAATCCTTTTTTATATTAAGCTGGAAACATAAATATTTTACCATAACCAACAGTATAAAGCCAAACTCCGTAAATGGAATGCTCAATAATTACAAGCCAAACAGATTTTGTTTTTAAATAGGTTTTTATAAATAAAATTCCACCAACAAAAGTGAACCCAAGAACAACCCAACTTCGAAACCAAATATGTGCAAGTGAAAATAATGCAGCATTTAATAAAATAAAGAAAAACTCATTATTAATTAGTTTTTGGTAGCGTTTCGTAAAAAAAGTACGATAAATGAATTCTTGAGGAATGACGGAAACCAACACGTAAACTGCGTTAAACTTTAACCACAAAAAAGGCTTGTTTAGCATGACATTAAACAATGCTTCTCTTTCTTGAAAAAATAATATTAGTGTCGTACCTATGGCAATAATAATAAAACGAACACCTATCTGTACTAATATTTTAACCCTGTTGCTTCCTGCTTTTTTCTGACTAGAAGAACTTTTTTTTCTTATTGATACCGCAAAAATGTAGGCAATGGCTAGAAATAAATATGTTATTTTTATACGAATTGAACTTGAAAGAAGTAACAACAAGGGGGTCAAAACAAACAGCAAGAAAAGTTCTATAATTTTCTTGCTCTTTTTTAGTCTTTGAAAATTTAAAAGTAAATTCATTGAAGCATCAGGTTTACATTTCTTTTTCGTTCGCTTCAATTTCTTTCGTTAAATCCAACTCTCTTAATGTTGGATTTAAAGCGCCAGTTGCAACAACCGTAATTAGGGTCATCGTTCCACCAAAAACAACAGCAACAATAGGTCCTAATATTTTTGCTGCTAAACCGCTTTCAAAAGCCCCTAGTTCGTTTGAAGAACCAACAAACATCGAATTTACAGAAGCAACTCTTCCCCGCATTTCATCGGGTGTTTTTAATTGTAAGATAGTTTGCCGAATAACCATCGATATTCCATCAGCAGCACCACTTATAAAAAGAGCTAAAATACTCACCCAAAAAATAGAGGACAAGCCAAAAGCAATAATACTTATACCAAAAATAAAGACAGAAATTAACATTTTTTTACCCGTATTTTTATTAATTGGAATATACGTGGTAATCAACATGGTAAGAATGCTTCCCATAGAAATAGAGGCGTTTAAAACACCAAATCCTTCTGGCCCTACCTTTAAAACATCTTGGGCAAAAACAGACAAAATAGCAACGGTTCCTCCAAACAAAACAGCAATCATGTCTAAGGTTAACACCCCTAAAATTGCTTTGTTTTTAAAAACAAATTGTATTCCCGCTTTTAAACTTTTACCCATAGGCTCGCCAATTTTTTTGTTTAAAATTGGTTTTTTATTTATTTGAAAAAGGACAATAAGTGATAGTATAACTAAAATAAATACAAGACATAAGGTTTTGTCAACACCAATCCAGCTGATAAAAAAACCTCCAAATAAAGCCCCTGAAACTGCCGCAGTTTTCCAGGTACTTGTACTCCAGGTTGC
>Ga0115569_10000706_pt1 | contig 26272 bp, 24 predicted proteins | sample COGITO_mtgs_1205_2_FD_87295 | JGI IMG/M metagenome (GOLD analysis project Ga0115569, IMG submission 87295) | Pelagic marine microbial communities from North Sea - COGITO_mtgs_120503 | ecosystem: Environmental > Aquatic > Marine > Epipelagic | place: Germany:Helgoland, sampling site Kabeltonne... | reverse complement strand
GGTTGACTATCTGCTCGCCAGATTCATGCGCGTGCAACCAGACAAAAGTACTAGAAGCATGTTAATAAACTTTCTCGATGAGGACCTTGGCACAACGAGTATTACCGAAGCGCAATCTTATATGGAAGATTCGCTTCGCTTAGTGCTGCACTTGATAATGAGTCAACCCGAGTTTCAATTGGGCTAAATCTGTAAACAGTTAACTCATAAAAAAATAATGAGGCCAGACCATGAAGAGAAATAAAAAAGACAAAACACTAGATCGACGCGAACTACTAGCTGGCATGGCTGGCTTGAGCGCGATGAGCATGGTGCCACCCGCCTTCGCCCAAGCTGCCCAAGCTGCCGCTACACAAGCTGCTACAAGCGGTAAGGTTTTGGTCATACTCGAGCTCTCCGGCGGCAACGATGGCTTGAACACTGTCGTACCCTACGGCGACGATGCCTATTATCGGCAGCGGCCTAATATAGGCATTCCCAAGAACGAATTGCGCATCATCGACGACCACTTTGGATTCAACCCAGGCATGGCTGGTTTCGAGAGTCTCTACAAAGACGGCAAGATGGCTATTGTTCATGGCTGCGGTTACGAGAACCCGTCCTATTCTCATTTCACCTCCATGGCCTACTGGCACACAGCGGCACCTAACAGCGGGGACGAGTATGGCTGGGTTGGCAAGCTCGCCGACTCGATAGCACCATCAGCACCTTCAAACTATCTGGTGAACATCGGCTCGAAACAATCTTTGGCGGTGAAAAGTGAGAAACATGTGCCGGTTGTGTTCGATGACCCGAATCGGTTCATGCGCGAAGCCTTCGCCGCAGAAAAAGAAGCGCTAGATGTAGTACCGGATATCGGCGAGATAGAAAATCCTTCACGTCGATTCCTATTAGACATCTCCCGTAGTGCCAACGATGCCTCCGCATTAGTGCGTGATGCCTGGTCGAGATACGACTCACCGGTTGATTACGGCGTGAACGACCTGGACCTACAGAAGGTCGTCGCACTTTTAGATGCCGGTATGCCAACTAGCCTCTACTACGTGTCCTATAGAAATAATTCTTTTGACACACACGTGTTTCAAAACAACCTACATCGCAGATTGTTAACTTACACCTCCGATGCCGTAGCTGGATTTATAAGAGACTTAGAACGCATCGGTCGCGCCGATGATGTAGCACTGATGATCTTCTCGGAATTTGGTCGTCGTGTGCCCGAGAACGTAAGCCTCGGCACAGATCATGGAGCAGCCAATGCCATGTTCGTTGTCGGCAATCAGGTTAAGGGTGGCCACTACGGCAAACTGCCTAGCCTTACCGAGCTAGCAGATGGTGACAACTTGGCCTACACCACTGATTTTAGAAAGGTCTACCAAACAATTACACAGGGTTGGCTAGGGCATAATGATTCGGCGAATTTATTAGGAGGAGACTTTGGCACTTTCGATTTGTTCAGCTAGCATTTACTAATTACTAACTACCTACTACTGATATGAATTTTGGCATTACAAAGACTATTCCCGCATCCAGGGGCGATGAAGGAATTGACTCACTCTTCGATGGGTCTCGCGCGGAATTTGAATTCCACATGGCGGGCACACCGTCTAAGTTGAACGTGGGCGATTTTGTTTATACAATTTTCAACGATCAACTCAGAGGCAGGCTTTTTATTCGCGAGCTGATTTGCGGCGCGGTGAACCCAAAGTCAGGCAGGCCAAGGACGTTAATAATCGTGGATTGTCCAGGCGAAAAGATTGCAAAGCCGGTTGCTAAGAAAGGACATAGGGGCACACGCTACTATGAAGGAACCCATTGGAGCTAGATCCGCATCTGCCTACTTTATCACTAACTTTTGCACATCGGCGCCAGGCCCTCATCATGTTTGACACATCCTACCTTCTCATCAGTCTGGTTTTTAGCTCAATTGGCTTGGGCTATTTCATCTACGGAAAAAAACAGAAGCATACAATTGCCTACTATTCAGGTCTTTGCTTGATTGTCTACCCGTATCTGGTTTCCGACCCAACCTTGATGTTTATAACTGGAATCGCATTGATGTTTGCACCAAAATTTATCCGCTTCTGAAACTGCAATGAGTCTGTCCTCTTTCCCGTTTGCGAGATCTCCCGAGACAGCTAACTCAAAGAATCTATTAGCCTGTGTAATTTTCATAGTTTACACACCCTAATTTGGCGTAAAATACCCAGCTGATTAACTCACAAATTTTCCCGATTCGACCCTTTGGGAATTCAGGATGGTAATGACAGTTACAGACACACCCTCCCCAATCATCACCCAGAAAATCGCCGCGGAATTAGATGTTAAAACCCAGCAGGTAAGTGCCGCCATCGCACTGCTCGATGAAGGGTCAACGGTCCCTTTCATCTCTCGATACAGAAAAGAGGCAACCGGCGGACTCGACGATTTGCAATTGCGTGACCTAGAATTACGCCTGCGTTACTTGCGCGAGATGGATGATCGCGTAGAGACGATAGTTGCGAGTATTAAGGAGCAGGAAAAGCTAACACCTGCACTTGAGAAACAGATCCGTAACGCCGAGACTAAGACCGAGTTAGAAGACTTGTATCTCCCTTTTAAGAAAAAGCGTCGCACCAAAGCCATGATTGCCATCGAAGCTGGCTTGGAGCCATTGGCAGATAAATTGTTGACCGACCCGACACTCGATCCCGAGGCGCAAGCTAGAGAATTTATCGGCAAAGCCGTTGAAGACACCAAGGCAGCCCTAGACGGCGCGCGCGACATCCTCATGGAGCGCTTTAGCGAAGACGCAGCCCTGATGGGCAGGCTACGTAATCATCTATGGAACAACGGCGAACTCCGTTCTAGCGTTGTTGAAAAGAACAAGGCGGATGCCGCCAAATTCACGGACTACTTCGATTACAGCGAACGCCTAAACAAGATCCCCTCCCACCGTGCACTCGCAGTTTTTCGCGGACGTAAAGAGGGCTTCCTGTCAGTTGAAATTGGCAGCGCTGGCCTTGAAAAGGGCGCCACAGACCCCTGTCAGGGCATGGTTGCCAATCATTTCGGTATCAAGAACAAGGGCCGCCTTGCTGACACGTGGTTAAGCGAAGTAATCAAATGGACCTGGCGCATCAAGCTCATCTACCGCCTTGAGACTGATCTACTTGGACAGCTGCGGGAACAGTCTGACGATGAGGCTATTCGCGTGTTTACAGAAAACATGAAGGCAATTCTTTTGGCGCCGCCGGCAGGAAATAAAGTCACCCTCGGCCTAGACCCAGGTCTGCGCACTGGCGTGAAGGTTTGCGTGGTCGATCGCACGGGTAAGTTCATAGAAGACACCGCCATCTATCCTCATCAACCGCGAAACCAATGGGACGAATCACTTTCCGTGCTGGCAAAGCTGGCGAAGAAGCACGGTGTCGAACTCATTGCGATTGGCAATGGTACTGCCTCGCGCGAAACCGACAAGCTTGTCAGCGATCTAATCAAGCTATACAAAGAACTTAAACTCGATAAGGCTATGGTTAGCGAAGCTGGTGCATCGGTGTACTCCGCTTCAGATATAGCCAGAGAGGAATTTCCCAATTTGGATGTTACCGTACGCGGCGCTATTTCGATTGCTCGGCGTTTGCAAGACCCACTAGCCGAACTTGTGAAGTTGGATCCTAAGTCTATCGGTGTAGGCCAGTATCAACACGATGTGAGTCAGTTCAAACTTGGACAAAGCTTGAACACGGTAGTAGAGGATTGTGTGAATGCTGTGGGCGTAGATGTAAATATGGCATCCGCTGCTTTGCTTAAACAGGTTTCTGGTCTGTCTGCATCTATAGCAACAAATATCGTTGCCTACCGCGATCAACACGGCGAGTTTAAAAACCGCCGCGAATTAAAAGCAGTGCCGCGCTTTGGCGAAAAAAGTTTCGAACAAGCGGCTGGTTTCTTACGTATCGTTAATGGCGAAAATCCTCTCGATGCCTCAGCCGTTCACCCTGAGTCCTATAGCGTCGTTAAAAAGATTCAAACAGCCAGCAAGAAAAAAATAGCCGAGATGATAGGCGATAGCAGCTTTCTAACTAAATTAAATCCGGCAGACTACACTGACGAAAAATTTGGACTTCCTACGATCACCGACATACTTGTCGAGCTTGAAAAACCCGGCCGCGATCCAAGGCCAGAGTTCAAGACCGCCGAATTCAAAGACGGCGTCGAGTCGATGAAAGACCTTGAAGTAGGAATGCCGCTAGAAGGCATTATTACTAACGTAACTAACTTCGGTGCCTTCGTGGATATCGGCGTGCATCAAGATGGGCTAGTGCACATCTCCGCACTGTCGAGTCAATTCGTCAAAGATCCACACACGGTGGTGAAAAGCGGCGACGTGGTGAAGGTAAAAGTGATGGAAGTTGATCTACAGCGTAAGCGCATCGCACTAACTATGCGACTCGATGATGAGGTTCAGGCGAAAAGCCCAAGGAAAGAATCTGCAACAAATACCGCTGCGAGGTCGACTCGCTCTACACGTCCCCAATCGACAGAGCGAGCACCTACAAAGTCTGCGGTAGGCAGCTTCGGCGCCTTGCTACAAGAAGCAGCTACAGCGAAGAAATAATCGCTGGCAGGGTGGGCAAGCCCTATCCTGCCAGCGGTTCTTATTTAAGGCTAATTTCCGTACTCGCCCCAAGCCTGTAACAGCCAATCATTGGTGCTTTCATTAGCTGGCGCATAGCCATCTGCTGGCTCAGTCGCCAGCATCTCTTCTGCTGACAGGCCCTCTACCTTCGCCCGCACCAAGCGTCCACGAATAATCACTAACATATCGCGAAATTCCAACAAGTCTGCTCTATTGGAAAGCACGCCATGGCCAGGAATAATAATCGTGTCGTCATTAATCAGAGCGGAGATATTCCACAGCGCATCGATCATGCCGTCAGTTGTTCCACCGTTGTCTCTATCGGTAAACGGGAGACCGTAGCGCACAAACATGTCACCTGTGTGGATAACATTCGATTCACGAAAAAATATTTGTGCATCGCCGTCGGTGTGGCCATCCCCAGTGTTGACAATATCAACAGCATTGCCATTGAAGTAAAAGCGCATCTTGTCCTCGAAAGTAATCTTCGGAAGACCAACCGGTTCATAAGCTTCTTGAACTCTACCGCTACCGGAAAGAACCTGGGTGCTCTCCATGCGCTTGCGTGCGTTGTCCTGCGCCACGATATAGGCGCCTGCTCTGCCGAAATTTGTATTGCCGTCGGTATGGTCGTAGTGAAAGTGCGAATTCATAACGAATGTTACCGGCTTGTCGCTAAGCTCAGCAATTGCTGCCTCGATTTTCTGCGTCAAAGCTCCGAATTGATCATCTATGATGATCACGCCATCTTCGCCGATAGATACTCCAATATTACCGCCACTACCCTGCAACATATATATGTTGTCTCGTACCGGTATGGTAGTAATTTCGATAGTGCTGAAATCCTGTGCGACTCCCATCAATGGCAGCGACAGGAAAGCTGCCAAGGCAACTGTGATCGAGCTGATTTTTCTTTTTTTATTTATCATTGGAATAGACTCTTTTTAGTTAAAACTCGGGAACTGTCTTTTTAACCACTACATTTTAACGGCTATCTTTTGACTGCTATAGCCTGAATTTCGAAATTGGCATCGAATAACAAGCTACCAGCGCCAATAAATGCACGCGCCGGAAACTCTTCGGTGAAGAAGGTGCGGTACTCGTCGTTGAAGACCTGGTACAAAGATAAGTCGGAACAAAAGATCTGCACATAAGTCAAGTCGTCCATCGTCATTCCGGCGTCTTCCAACTGCGCCTTGATACCGTTCATGACATTGCGTGCCTCCGTCGCTGGGTCTGTAGGTACTGCTCCATCCTCCAAGCCAAGTGTGCCTGAGATATACAGGGTATCTCCAGTTAACACCGCGCCACTGAAGGGCGACACATCTGCCTGTGAGGCATGATTAGGGTTGATATAGACCCGATCCTGCGCGGTCGCGCCAAGTGCAGTAAATAGAGTTAGAGCCAATGCGGCGGAGCATAGAGTTCTTAGCTTGATCATTTTGGTATTCCTTTTTATTCGTGATTCATCCTAAAAATTTCAGCGTATGAGCATGACCGACAATTTACTATGGTGCAAGTTATAGCAGTTAAGCCTGTTATAATTTCTTGCTCTTACTTGACTTAAGGCTTAGGTTAATTTGCAGCACTTAGAACTCAACTATGGAGAATGAATAAGCAAAATGATTATCGTAACCGGCACTGTAAATTTCGAATCTCTTAGTGAAGTTGAGCAGGTAACGCAGGCCCTCATAAACAGAGCGCAACGCAGTAGAAAAGACGCTGGTTGTGTCTGCTACAGTTTCTCGAAAAACTTGGAAGACCCAACAGAAATCTGCCTCACTGAAAAATGGGAGAGCGTCGAACTGCTGCAAGCTCATCTGGAAATTGTTGATGAGGAATTTACCACGCTTCTGGGCACGGCAAAAATAACTCGCGCCATAGTTGTTTCAAACGAAACCGGTGAAGATCGAGTTTTGATGAAACGGTAGTGTAGGAGCCTATTGAATATCTCTGGCGCTTCTGATTCATTATCTTCTATTTGTTTACACCGTCTTTTGTATTTTATTGCTCCAACCCGAGTTGCTCAAGGCGCCTAGCGCCACCCAAAATGCCTGTCATTCCGTAGTTGCCTTCGTGGCAGGCGTATTCGTAAATTTCTTCGTTGATTCTAGAAAGCGCATATTCTCCAGAAAACTGAGCGGTGAACACCGTTGGATCATTTACAGTAAAGCCATAAATCATTTTGTTGTTGGAATCTCGTCTAAAGGTTTCGACGACAGTGAGATTCTCGGTTGGCACGCCATACAATGTCTGCCAATTATTGAAGTACATGGTTTCAACAACCAGTGTATCCCCTTCCCAGCGTCCAATTGAGTTACCCATCCACTTCCTTTGCGTTTGGGCCGCCGGATTATGATCATCCGTTATTTTGATAATTCGAGTATCGTGCGCCATTTCAGTGGTAATACTGATGTACCCCGGCGACTGGTTAAACAGCAGGTGGCTATTGTAAATACTCGGACGCATAACCGGACTACCGAAATTCCCGTTCAATAGGCAGCGCTCACCCAGACCCCGACCCTCGGGACCATCGCTGTTGCGGCCGCGCCGATTGGCGGGCCTAGCGTTCATTCTCTCGCTAAACCCCGCGACACGGTTAGGCATGCGCCCGTTTGGCGGATCAGTAATAGCTGAAGTACGAAATTCGCCATCTATGGTTGGAATAAACTTAGCGTCTTCGCGCCAGAACAAATCGTAATTGCCCAATGATGGCAATGCCTCGCCAACTTCTGGCGGCGCACGATCAGGACTCAAAGGCTCATTCGCGGCTTCGAACTTCTGTTGTACTGCACCTTCCAGCACGAGAGCCTCTTCCTCGGTATAGGCACGCTTCTCACCCAGCTCTACCGCCCTTTCAAAGGGCATGATCGTGGCGTGTTTCCATACACCGTGAAAGTTAGGCACTCCCCATTCAGTCTTCGGGGCTGCATAGTCCTGTGCTATGGCATTAGTGGTACTGAGACTGACTAGTAGGAGGGGGAAAAGTATTCTCATTTTGATTCTCCGTCACGATTTTTCATTCAGGTGAACAAACTACATTGGTAGATTTGTAGAGAATATACATGAATTCAGGCTGTTTGCCTCCACCATTCACCTCACTAACCTTTAAGGAGGGAGACAATGGATACCCTTGACGCTAAACAGCGATAAATCACTCCCGTTCCTAATTGAGGGCTGTTATATTGTACGCCGCTTTCTGGAGGGCGACAGTTGGCATCGCCCATCTGAGAAAAATAGAACCAATCTGCTAGCCAAGTAACGCACCAAATAACCAACACATCAAATAAAGAGGCACTACATGTCAGTAAATTCTACCTATCTACAAATGTTCTCCACAGTAACCGAGTCAGGAGAGCTGCGCCTAGAGTTGAAAGAACAAGAAACACCCAAGCCGACCGCCGATCAGGTCTTAGTCATGATTGAAGCGACGCCTATTAATCCTTCCGATCTAGGCGTCATGTTCGGCTTTACGGACATGAGCGCTGCCACCTCTACTGACGTTGCGCTAACAGCCCCAGTCTCCGATCAGGGCATGCGAATTATGAAGGCGCGAATAGGCCAAGCACTGGCGGTAGGTAACGAAGGCGCAGGCACGGTCGTGGCGACTGGAGATAGCGAGGCTGCCAAGAACCTGAACGGAAAAATTGTTGCGATAGCAGGTGGTGGCATGTACGGCCAATACCGCTGCGTAGACGCTTCAGCATGCCTACCGTTATTAGAAGGCCATACCGCTAAAGATGGTGCATCCAGCTTTGTGAACCCTATGACTGTACTGGGGATGATCGAAACGATGAGAATGGAAGGCCACACTGCATTGGTTCACACTGCAGCAGCCTCTAATCTAGGTCAGATGTTAAATCGTGTCTGTCAGGCTGACGGTGTTGAGCTCGTCAACATTGTACGCAAAGAAGAACAAGCCACCCTGCTTAAAGACATGGGCGCTAAATATGTAGTCAACAGTAGCGCCGATAGTTTTATGGCCGACCTGACTGATGCCATTCACGCAACGGGTGCGACCTTAGCTTTCGATGCAACCGGCGGCGGCATGCTCGCCTCCAACATCCTTACCTGCATGGAAGGTGCCGCAGCGAGAACTCCGGGTGCGTACAGCATCTACGGCTCGATCAAACACAAACAGGTCTATCTCTATGGCGGACTCGATACTACTGCCACGACCTTAAATCGAGGCTACGGCATGGCATGGGGCGTTGGTGGCTGGCTGTTACCTAACTTTCTTGCCAAAGCTGGCATGGACGTAGCCGGACGCTTACGTGCCCGAGTAGCGAAGGAACTAACGACCAGTTTTGCGAGCAACTACACCAATGAAATTTCGTTGACCGAAGCCTTACAAGTCGAAACTATGCAACAGTATTACGCAAAGCATACGGGCGAGAAGTTCCTGGTCTGCCCACAGAAATAATCTTCCTCTTTACTTTATAGAAAGAGACGTGGATTTATTTTTTTGAAATCAAGATAAAATGAAGGGTCACAGGTTGAGAAAACTTGCTGACCCTTTTTCTTTGACAAGTGGAGACTCACTTATTTTACGAAAGTCTTAAAATCGATAACCCACTAGTCATGGACGATTCATGCTAAATATGGTTTTACTATCTACACGCGTATAGTCGTTGTATCCCAATCTTCCTATGGTCAGCATTTTTATTACATCGACCAAGCCTTCCTCGGTAATAAATTCATCCTTTATGTGAATTCCAACTACCTCTCCAATTATAACCCGATACGCATCTGCCTCGCTCCACCCGGGAATGTCCACGCTTTTTAGATGGCGACATTCCAGATGAACAGGTGCTTCTTTAATGCGCGGGGCACTGATAATCTCAGAGGGAATGGGAGTCAATCCTGACAGACTTATCTCATCGCTTTCGGGCGGCAATGTCTGGGAAGACTTGTTCATTTGCTCACGTGTATCCCAAGTAGCCAGATTGCACACAAATTCGCCCGTTGCCTCAATATTCCTTATTGAGTCTTTCATGCCATCTGAGGCCGAGCCTACACCGCCGGAAAACATTACGGTTGGCGGACTGTAACTGACCGCATTGAAAAAACTATAAGGTGCAAGATTGTGTATGCCCGACTCGTCAGCGGAGCTGATCCAACCAATGGGGCGCGGGATAATCAAACTATTAAAAGGGTTCTTGGGCAGTCCGTGATTTTTTTTCTTGGGTTCGTAAAACATAGTAGTAGAATTCTATAGTGAGTGATCAAGGAGAACGATAAATACAGAATGAATCAATGTTATTTGTTAGAACAGTTATCGATCATCCGAGTGTAACTCTGCTTTAAACTGTTTGAACTTCGCAACATAAGCCTCGGCACTCCTAGCTAAGCCAAGCTGCTGCTCAGAGGATAGAGCCTTTACTACTTTAGCAGGAGAGCCCATCACTAGAGATCCATCGGGAATTTCTTTTCCCTCAGTAACCAGACTGTTTGCGCCGATAAGGCAGTTCTTACCAATTTTCGCACCATTGAGTACAACGGCATTGATGCCGATCAGCGAGTTATCGCCTATGGTGCAACCGTGTAGCATCACCTTATGACCTATGGTGACGTTCTTGCCGATTGTTAGCGGAAAACCTACGTCAGAATGTAGCACAGAGCAATCCTGCACATTTGAACTCTCGCCAATGGTGATAAGTTCGTTGTCGCCGCGAATCACTGCGTTGAACCAGACGCTAGCGTTGTTTTCTAATCGTACATTCCCTATCACGTCAGCACTTGGGGCGACGTAAAAATCTTCGCCCGCAATATCGACCTTATTCTCGCCTAAACTGTACAACATACTTCTCTTCCTTAATTTAAATTGGTGCTGCAGATTTTATTTACGTTTGCGGATCGAGCCGCAAAAAATAGCGCGGTGGAAAACCAGTTCGAAATCTAAATTCGAAACCGAAGCTATAGGCCCCTCTGATATGTTTTTCCTCATCCCCTTCCAATGGTACTGCCAAATAGTTTCCGAACGAATCTTCACCCGGCAACTTTACTTCGACGTTCGGATTATTGATCGCCTGGTTGTACCACGCACGCGGCCAATGGTTGGCAGCAATGTAATTTCGGCCATCGATCTTTTCAAGCCTCAACACTCTTTCATGGCGTTCGTTGTCGTCACTAAACGTTGCTATAACTAATGACGTGTTGCCCTGTGGTTGGTTGTAGCCAAGTCGGGCCTCGAACCAGACGATAGAACCTACGTAGACCAAAAACAACAAACCTACTCCGATCGCTAGCCACTTTACAATCTTGTTGTTTCTCACTTTACTACCCCCAAACTGAATTTCTGCATTCCCATTCTACGTTAAATGGCGCAAAATCATTGTTCGTTATATGCAGTCTAAGCGGGTGTAGCTCAGTTGGTAGAGCTCTAGCTTCCCAAGCTAGTTGTCGCGAGTTCGAATCTCGTCGCCCGCTCCATTTTTTGTACTATGGCAACCGGAACACATACAAAGTGTTACCACCGCCGCGCTGGCGAATCTCCGGGGTGTGGCGCCGATAATTAACACCTTCGCCTGCCGCTATCGCAATGTACTGCACTCCGTCGACGCTATAGCTCACCGGAAAGCCGCCAGCTGTCGAGTTGAGAACCTGTTCCCAGAGAATGTCGCCGTTGTCGGCATCGAAGGCACGAAATCGCCTAGCATCATCTGAGACGAAAACAAGTCCGCCGCCTGTTGTTAAGACTGAGCCGCCTATGCCCGCTCGTTGCTTATAGGTCCAGCGTGTCTCTCCAGTCGCTACATCTATAGAGGCAAACTGTCCAACCTGACCCGTATCTTCAGGTCCAATATCCACGCTGCTTCTAGCCGAGGCATGGTGCAGACCTACGGTTGGCTCCACCGGCCTTAGGGCAAAATTCATACACGTGTTATTAGTAGGTGTGTATAGCGAATTTGTTTGTGGGCTATAGCCTACCGAGTTCCAGTTAATGCCGCCCTGAGTGGTTGGGCAGACGAGCTTCTGTTGCCCGATTTCTGTGATGTCTATTTCCGGATTGGTTATTCCCTTTCGCCCTTCTACATCTACTCCGACGATTATATTTTGATAATTGGTCTGTGTTGCCCAGAGAAAGTCGCCGGTGGCTGCATCCAGCGTCCACACTATGCCGGGCTTTCCAGGAATACCTGTTATAACTTTCCTGCGCTCGCTAGATGCTATGTTTGGATTCATCCAGGAGACTGCATCGACATCGGGTGTGACTTCGGTTTCTACGACAAGTCTTTCAAAGGGATGGTCCTGATCCCAATTACCAGCAGGGATATATTGAAAGTACCACTGAATCTCTCCTGTCTCTGCATTCAATGCCAAAGTGGAGTTGGTGTACAAGACGTCACCGCCGCGAGTGCCACGCTGGATCTCTCCCCAGGGAATGGGCACAGCCACACCGATAAAAATAAGATTGAGTTCAGCATCGAAGCTGGCCGGCATCCAGGCCGAGCCACCACGGCGTTGCTCGTTGGGCACATCGCCCCAGCTCTCACCATTTGGTTCGCCGATTCTCGGCACTGTATTGGTACGCCATAACTCTTCACCAGTGTCGGCATCGTGGGCAGTAATCCAGCAGCTGGTGTTGATGTAATAGCAACCGGACATACCGGTAATGACCTTGCCATTGAACACCTGTGGTCCACCAGAATAGTGCTGCCCGACGGTCCAATCGCCAATCTTTCGCTCCCAAGTGACTTCACCACTGGTAGCATTCAGTGAAACAATGTAGGCGTCTCGAGTTGCTATAATTAGCTGGTCTTTGTAAAGAGTGCCGTTGCGATTCGCACAGGACAGTGGAGCCACATGATCGACAGTTGCTCTTCTGTATTCCCAAAGAGGCGTGCCATCGGTTGCGTCTACTGCCTCGATAAAATCACAGGCCTGTGGCAGGAACATGATGCCATCGTGCACTAATGGCGTGGTTTCTTGCTTGCCCGGCTCCATAGTCCAGGACCAAGCTAGACGCAGGCTGTCTACATTGTCTTTGTTGATCTGATCCAAAGGGCTGTGAGCCCAGTTATTCGGCGTGCCGCGCCACATTAACCAATCGCTAGCAGGCGGATTTGCCAGCTCTTCCAGTGTGACTGGGGTGTAATTCTCCAGCAATGCTTGTGCTTGTGCTTGTGCTTGTGCTTGAGCCACGGCACTAGAGGTGCTTAGCAGCAGAGCTACAGCGGCTGCAGGTAGAGACGCCGATAGGTAGCGGTTGAAACAGCTGAGGACTGGCATGGTGTATTCCTTCTTATTATTAAACACGTCTTGGGACATAATTTTGGCCGAATTCGGTTCCAGCAGGCCCAGATTAACAAACTTCTACTGAAAATAGACCCATCCGCTGCTAAAATCCGCCGATGGAGTCAATATGGAATCAAGAGTGGAACCAATAGAGCAGCCCAAGCAAGATGACCTGAGCCCGCTAGTCTACCTTCTGGAGCAAGCACATCAATCCCTCGCTCAGCACTGGCTGGGTGATGATTTCGTAATTGAACTACTGCTAGCCAGCATTATCGCCAGGGGCCATGTGCTGGTCGTGGATGTGCCTGGTGTCGGCAAGACAACCTTGGCCAAGGGTCTGGCACAGATACTCGGACTAGATTTTAACCGTATACAATTTACCAACGACATCCTCCCGGCCGATATATTGGGTGGCAGCATCTATAACGCCAGCGAAACCAAGTTTACTTTCTCACCCGGCCCGATCTTCACCGACTTTTTGTTAGCAGATGAGATTAACCGTGCGCCGACGCGAAGCCAATCTGCATTTCTTCAAGCTATGGAGGAAGGCTATGTAGCCGCCGACGGTGTAAACCAGCCGCTTTCGACTCTGTTTACCGTGATCGCCACGCAAAACCCAATCGATTTTGATAGCACCAATCCTCTACCAGAGGCACAGCTAGATAGATTCCTAACCTCAATCAAACTCGGCTACCCAGACGCCGATGCAGAGCTGCATCTGCTCGGCGAATACCGCGAGGCGGCGAAGCGTGATCCGCTAGCGGTTTTGGATAAAGGGTCAGTCACAGCTCTGCGCGAGGCCTGCGATAAAGTGCATCTGCACGCCGACCTAGCGCGCTACATCGTGACACTCGCAAGAGCGACGCGCATCGAGCCGAACATAAAACTTGGGATTTCTCCGCGCGGAGCAATGCATTTGGCATCTGCCTGCAAAGGCTATGCCTTGGTTAAGGGTAGACAACAGGTAATTGCTGAAGACATACAAAAGCTTATCCCGCCTGTGTGGAATCATCGTCTTCTCCCGCGGCACGGTCGTGACAACGACAGCACTCAGGCCCATGAGTTGATGCAAAACATTGTGGCAAGTGTTGCCGTGCCTAGATAGCTAGATAAATGGGGTCAGAGTAAAACCTAGTCGTCCAAACTATGAATACTGACAGCTCTTCAAATGGTTTTACTCTGACCCCGAACCTGCTAGCCCTGGCGCTGTTCTCCTTAGGTTCATTCCATGAGTGAATTAGCCGATCGTCCTGTGCGTGTGCCCGAGGAGACACTCCTCATTCACTGGTGGAGGTTAGTTCGCTGGTTCTCGAATTTGCGCCTCGTTCCGCGTTGGTCTGAACATCGCGCAAAATTACTGCTGCGTTTGTTTCGTCGCCTTTACTACGATGGCTTAACGCGCACCGGCAAGATCATCCTCATCTGCTCACTCCTCATCTTCTTGTTTAGCTATAGAACGAGCAGTGAATTTCTTCTATTCACTAGTGCCTTCGGTGTAGGTTTATTGTTATGGAGTGCTTTGCTGGGCTATATCTGTAGACCCAAGATATCAATCCAGCGTGAAACACCAAAAACTGCAGTCGCCGGACAGGCGCTCTCGTCGAAAATCAAGGTGACAAACAGCGGCCGCTTTAGTCTGTACAATTTTTCCCTGCGCGAGATGGTCGTACCCTATGGCCGTTGGCCTAAGGAATGGTCGCGCCCGCATCGACAGAAGCTTCCCACGGGTCAAAGCACCACCCTATCGGTTCACTGCGAGCCGCACAGACGCGGCATAGTAAATCTTTCAGGTCTCGCCGTGCAGACTTACTTCCCTTTCTTCCTTACCCGATTTACCACAAGAGTAGAAGAATCCGCAGATGTCTATGTCTTACCTAAAATCTTAAAGGTTACAGTTCCATCGCTGCGCAAACTTGCAGAGCAGGCGAGCAAGCATCTAACCCTTGGCAGTGAGAGCGCACGTAAAGGCCCCTCATTAGACTACGCCTATTCACGGCCCTACCAGACCGGTGACTCGCTGCGTCGTCTGGATCATCGTGCCAGCAGTCGTTACGGCGAACCGATGAGCAAAGTGTTCGAGGGCGTCGAGCAGATACGGCGCGACAAGGTCTGTCTTGTCGTGGATCTAAGCTTAGCCAACTTTCAGGCCTGGCAGCGTCGGCCTATTGATGAGGAACCATTAGAGGAGCGCTTAGCACTGGCCGTAGAAATTGGTCTTTGTGCACACAATGAAGGCTTTAGCCTAGTGGCACTAGCAACCGGGGCTAGCTGGCATAGCCTCGAAGACACGCATCAATTCTACCAGCACATAGCGACTTGCAAGCCGCAGCGCGGCTACTCGGAAGAACTCAATACACTCCCGGATTCGGCTCTATTAGATGAAGGCATCCATGTGCTGGTTCTTGGACGCTGGACGAAGAAAGCAGAAGCACTGGTGGATCGCTGGCAGCGTGCAGGCATTCTAGTGCTGGTCTTTCTTATTAGCGAAACAGCAGAGGATAGTGGCCGCCTTCCAGAAGGCAGTAGTTTTGTCGAGATTACGACATCACTCACATCGACAGCTGCTCCGGGCTTTAAGGCAAAACTAAAAGAACAGCTGAAGGCTAAGTTTGCGAAACCTTCAAATAAGGAGGCCAGCTAATGCCTCTGGGGCAGATCTTTCTGGCAATTTTCTTGGCCTTGGAGTCCCTACATCTGGGATTGTCCATGGAACTTACAATTGTCATCTGGCTTGGAGCAGGCTTAAGCGCTCTTGGCGCGCTGAAGTTAGTACAGATCGAGCGGCCTACTTGGGGTTTGTCTTTTGTTCTGCTGGCGCTTGGCGGTTTTCTCGGCAGCCAGGTTCTGGAAGACTGGGCACTCGAAAATTCTTGGGCGCAGACCAACGGACTAGGCGCGGGCCTAACGCTTAGTTTACTAGCATACCAACTGTGGTTATTTGCATCCGGGGAAAAAACCGTCACCCATTTGGCACTGAACCGCAACTCGCAAACGATTGTTGTACTGGGCTTACTCCTGGTATTGCTCATTTCGCCGCCTGAACAAACAATAGTACAACTATTCGGCGTACCTGTTGCTCTACTCAGTATTGCAACAATTTTAATTGCCAGTATCACCTTAATGGCCGACCGCTGTGCCGGCTTTTTACTCTCACGTCTCCTATTATTGCTACCGCTGTTCTTGGTTGTGCCACTGTTGGGCGTAGTGTTAAGTATTGGACAAGGGCCAGTCATTGCTGCGTTAGGAGACATGTTTCCAAGTGGCAGCAATTTTACGCCGACAGGATTCTCACCCAGACAGCAGCTGCGTGCCTCAGCATTCCTGCAACCTTCCAACCGCGCTGTTATGCGTGCTACAACCAAGGGTCGTCCAAATCCGTATCTCGTTGGCAATCGACTCGTTGAACTAGACGAGAATTTAGTGTGGCTGCCGGTAGAGCGGCCTCTCTTCGCACTCACGTTAATCGATGCGGACATCGAGGAAAGTAATCAGCTACGCTTTGAGATGAATAACCATCAATTTCCAAAAAATAATTTCCTGCCGCAGCGTATCGACGTACAAAGTCTTGACAGCAATAACTTCGTATTTATGAGCCCCAACACAAGCCATCTAATTGGTCGCTTCGAGGCACTCACACTAAACGCGGCAGATGTTTGGTCCCCTGTCTACGACCGCGGCGCCGACAGACGCTGGGAGATTGAGACTAGCAACGAATCGACACCTGATACGTTCAATGAGATCAATCTTCAGTTACCTTCGTTCTGGGATGCGGATCTACAGACGAAAAGTGCAGAATTCCTTGCCAGTGACGATCAACAGACCGTCTACAACGTACTAGAGCATTTCATCGCGCGCACTTACTCGCTAGAAACAAATTTCGATCCACAGCAACCGTTTCACGACTTCTTCTTGCATGAACAACCCGCCTACTGCTTCTGGTTCGCAACCGGCGCGACCCTGGCTCTGCGTGCGAACGACATTCCCGCGCGCGTAGTCGGTGGCTATGTTATTCATGAGCAGCTGTCCGACGAGATGTGGCTGGTTCGCGAACGTGATGCCCACAGTTGGGTCGAATGGCAGGACGCAGAAGGCTATTGGCACACCATCGACCCGACGCCGCCTAGCATTACGAGTTTCTTTGAAGGCTATGAGTCGAGTCCATTCAGCGCCTTTTATCATCGCCTAGCTGGGCAGTGGCAAAAAGTAATCGATGCTGTACTCGCCAATGCGCTCATGACGGATCTGGTGCGCTATGGCGGCCTGTTGATTCTGCTGTTCTTGTTTATGCGGGAATATCGCCGCATCCAGCACCATCAAAAGAAATTCGATTCCCGCACTGAACGCTGGCAGAAAGTCTGGCAACGTTTCCTGATTTCGGCGAATCTGCCTGTGAACGAATCTTGGACGGCAAGCACCTATGCCCAGAATCTACCCGAACAATGGTCTTCGGTCCGAGTAAAAGCGGCGAAAGTGTTCCTACAAAGTTACACCTTGCAGCGTTTCTCCAATAATGATGAGCGCGCTATCGAAGAAGTAGAGGAATCACTAGAAACATGTTTACAAACCTTAGATAAATAAAGCCCTAGAGGCATAGCTTTTTCGCGCAAGAGCTTTTAGTCTCTGGTTAGAACATTTTTAGAACCATTTAGGAGAAACATGCGATGAGATCAGTCTACAAATTAGCGAAACACATTAGCCTGCTCTTTGTTGGGGTATCTACAGTATTAGCAACCTCTCTCATTCAGGCAGCTGACAACGATTGGGTAACTCTGATAGATGGAACGCAGGGAATGGAGAATTTCAACATCGTTGGTGATGCGAATTGGTCTGCTGAACACAATGCTATTCAGGCAACCGAGGGTAGCGGTGCATCCTGGCTCGTCAGCAAGAACAGTTATAGCGATTTTTCATTGCGTGTTGAATTCTGGGCAAGCAACGACTCCAATAGCGGCATCTATATGCGCTGCGAAGATGCGAATCAGATCACCGATCGTACCTGCTATGAAGCGAATGTATTCGACCAGCGCGGCGACCCCTCATTCGGCACAGGCGCAATAGTGCATATCGCTCCAGTGGATGAGCCTAGACCTACAGCCGGAAACAGTTGGAATGTGTTCGTTATTACTTTAGACGGTGATCACTTGGTGGTAGAGCTCAATGGCAAGCGAACAGTAGATGTCCGCGATGATCTACTTTCAAGCGGACCGATAGCCTTGCAATGGGGTCGCGGTGCCCTGCGTTTTCGCAAAGTAGTCATTAAAGAGCTATGAAACAGAAAAAGGCGGAAAGAGAGTAAACTCTCCTCCGCCTCTTCTTCAAAAACCTAGAGCTTATTTTTCAGCCAATTCCTTCATCGCAACTAGTGCTCCTTCGAACATACCGCGCCGCTGTGCAACATTCGCATCTTTCGCTGCCTGATCTTCCAAGTTCGACACATCCAACATCAGCGTGTACAACAGCTTGGAGCTGTTCGCGCCTGTAGGTCGCGCTTCAAGGAAGCCATGGTAGTGATCATAGAATCCATCTTCCGGTGCCGGCTGTGTGTAGCCATAGGACAACTCAGTCTCAGCAACTAGAATCTCGAGAATTCTGCCGCCCAATAGCGAACGGACCGTGCCTAGAGCGCCATCACCTGCAGTGATCTCGCACGGGAGACCAAGCCATTCGCTGATATCACAGTAACCACCGACCTTGGACCAAACTTCGGCGGCGGGTTTATCGACATCGATCTCCATTTCGATTGCTACGTATTCCTGTGCGAATGCTGTTGAAGCAATGAAGCTAGGAAGGGCCAGGAGAGTCAAAATTAAGCGTTTCATGCGTGTTTCCTTTTCTATGATTGTTATTAGTGATTGGTTTTTGTAATGCGTAATTTACGGATAAGTGTTAGCTACAGGATAGCGGTTTACCTAGCTTCCGTCATAGTCATTTGCTGATTGGCGATATCCAGCGTTATGACTAATTCCTCCAACACTGCTGCTCCTATCGAGCCCACTGTCAGGAATGCCGCCTCAGGAGCAGACATCTCGGGCTTGGAGCCTCGATCTACGTAGTGATCGTAGGGTACTTCCAAGAGAGGAATATTTGTCTCCACGTTGCGCAGTGTAATTTCGCCAATCTCAAAGGTACTGACGTACTCGATGAAGAAATCCGCTGCCTCGAGCTGAGAATTGTCACCAAGAAACTCAGCAGCAGTGAGATCTAAGCCCTCGGCTGTCGCTCTATCAAGCAGCAACTCTCCGCTGTATTCACTATCGACACGCAGCCACGTCTCATAGCCCTCTACAACACCCTGAACCGCAAGCTCGTCAAGGTCGACATTAACATGGAAGTTGACGAAAGTAGCAATGTCAAAATCGGGTAATCGGCGCTGAAAGGTACACACCTCATCGTCTGCAAAATTGATATGAAGCAGCGCGTTCGCATCTGATGAAACCAATGCTACGATAATATCGCCCTCGACGTCCGGTAGGGGCTTACAATCACCTTCTGCTGCATAGGCCAATTGACTGATTACGAGTCCAGCACTCAGCCATACGCATGAAAATTTGTTCATAGTGATAGGTTTTACAACTCTTTTTCTCAAATATTCGCCGCCAAGATTACAACAGATTCCCGCCTAGCAATAGAGCGGTGTATCGAGGCCGAGCTACTTTCAGATCAATTGGCGCTACTGCTGAAAGGTTCAATCGTGACTGCTCAGGTTCCGCAAGACAGCCGAGTTGCTACGACAGCAAGACAATAGATGAATCACTGCTGCCCGCGGAAGAGTAGAAGAGCAGGACCACAAAAGAATTAATCTTTTTCCTGAACTCTCGCGCCGCTTAAGCGACTCTGCATAGCGTAGTTCCCCTCATGACACGCATACTCGTACTGAGTGTATTCACTGTCGCGTGCGTAAGGAAAAGCCACGGTCCAAGGCTCAGAATAGGTTTGAGGATCATCAACGGTCAATGTGTAGCGCAACGTGTTTTCATCCACTATAGCAAATGTCTCTAACATCTTACGGCCAGGATGTTGTGGAGCATTACCGGGGCCCGGCGTACCCGGAGCGCGCATATTGCCCACGTAGTCAAAGTTTGTAGATTCCACATACAGTGTATTACCGCGCCAGTGTCCTCGAGGATCACCTTCTACCTGAGAAATATTTTCGTGTAGATGTGGACCTGCATCTATGGGAATGATGCGAGCGTTGTGAATCATTTCGCTATGGATAACGACGTAGCCAGGCGCCTGCACAATGAGTTTGCCGTTGTTGTAGGCGGTAGGCATCATCATCCCGAATACACCACGAGAGAGACATCGGTCACCCGATTCCACATTGCCGGCGGAATCGTGTTCATGTTCGACATTGAAGGCGACAATCGCTTTCGCTTTTTCTGTTAGTGCAGGACGACGACCGTTGCGCGGCTCCACAATCAATGCAGGCGCATCGGCAACCGCGTCGGACCAGTACCAATCGAACCAGTAATTTTCGTAGGCACCTACACCGCTGCTATTTTCGAAACCCGTCCAAGTATCTGACTTTCTGGCTTCGTCTCTTGTGCTTATAAGCTCTACAATTTCTTCCTGACTTGGCTCGCGCCCTTGAAATTGCTCTGGCAGCTCCAGGGGCGTTGCCGTAGCCCCGACGTTATTCCACATACCACCGATATCCGGTTGCCCATCGGCGAGAATATTGGGCGTCCAATCAGACTGAGCAACAGCAGAACTGCAACAAGCCACAGCGAAAACTAGCTGGCTTAGAATCTTTGTTGGGGTCAGTTTGAGCTGAATTGAATTAATCATCATAGCTCCTACCTCCTTAAAAAATAGCATTTAACGCGCGGCGCGACCCAGATATACCTGAAAAGTACGCTCCACATAATCATCAACACCGGGTACAAGCAGCACGGCAAGAACCGTAACTACAACAGCGACCGCGGTAAAAATGTAAAAGTTTTTCATGCTCCAAATCCTTAGGAAATTATCTAATCACTATCTGTGTTTATTTTATTTCCCTTTCTAACTTCGAGGCGCTGCTTCGAATACCCACACATCGCCTGCTTCGACCGCGGCACGAGTCGTCGCCGACGGATACTTCCCCGTGATAGTAGCAGTCAACCCATCGAGCACATCCCCGGACTGTATACGTTGTAGTTGACGCTCATAACGCACGCCATTGATGCGAATTACTGCACGACCATCGCGTTCAGCCTGTATCGGCCACTGCTTCCAAATTCGTCCGATTGAATTACCCATGTAGCCCGACCAGATGTAGATCTTATTCTCGTACTCGGCAATCCAGATGCGGCGAGATTGCGCAGGATCAAGCAACTGCATCTCTATTGTAGGAATCTCGCTTACGAAACCCCAATCCGGATCGGGACCTGAATGCAGTTCACCGGCTACAAGCGGTCCACCGGAGAAGACCCGATTGGGGCCATCCTCAAACCGCTGTTTCGCACCAGCAGTAGCGACTGCCGCGATTGGAATCAACAACAGACAAATTACTACGATGACTGCTCTTTTGAATAATTTCATAACTCTCTCTATTCGGTCATGTAATGTACTTACTGTGCAAATAAAAATAGGCTCAGAGTAACTGCCGCCCTAAACCCATTAGCCTCTCCCGAATCATATTATTACTGCGCTTCAGATTCTGCCAATGCATCCTGCACTCTTGCTCCGCGCAATATATTTACCATGCCATAGTTACCTTCGTGGCAAGCATACTCGTAGAGCAAACCTGCTACTTTGGTCATGGGCACAATGGCTGTAAATTTGTCGGTATAGGTTGAAGGGTCATCGACAGTGAACTCATAATCTACCGTATAAGTGCCTCTGCGGGTGAAACGCTCCGTGAGCACTTTATCTTGCGAGGTTCCGGCCTGGCCAAAACTCGAAGCCAAGCCATTGAAGTTTCGCGTCTGGACAACAAGTGTGTCGCCTTCCCAATAGCCACGCGAATCTCCCATCCAGAGTCGAACGTCATCGTTAAGTGAGCCCATCTCGCTAGGCGTGTCGACAAGAGGAACTACACGCGCATCGTGAATCATTTCTGTGAGGATGACTGCCGTATCTTTCGTTTGGAAGATTTGCACATTGTTATTGTACAAACTTGGTACAAAGGGAGGCCCCGCATTGAAGCCAATCAGACAACGCTCTGAAAGTCCACGATCCTCCGGACCATCTGTGCCAATACCGCCAGCTGAAATTCGTACCGGGCGCGACTCGCCAGTTGTATCCCCGCCATAGATTCCTTGTCTAGCTATTGCACCCTCTCTCAGCGCTGGCAGCTTGCCATTTAAAGGATAGACAATGTGTGAGGTACGCACATCGCCGCCAATACCGGCATTCTCAACCCAGAAATCATTGTAGGAGCCATCTACGCCCTCGACTGCTATCGCACCATCATTCGAGGCGTCTCTCGCAGCTCGCTGCTCGGCGATTTCTCTGACTTCCTCCGGTGTAAGGAACTGACGATCACCGAAGCGAGAAGGACGCTGCATGGGCGTGTTGGAAGAAAAATTCCAGACCCCTTGGAGATCGGGCTGGCCCCATTCGGTGCGCGGAGCGACATAATCGTCGGCGGCTAAGGCCAACGTGGAAAAGGCACAAGCAACGGCCAGTGTCGTAAATCTTGGAAACGCGATTATTGCTTTTTTCATCAGAAGCCCCGCAAATAATTTAATCGGAATAACTAAAAGGTAGCTTATTAGCCATGCCAGCACAATTTATTAATAGCGACAAAATGTAGCTTAGTACCTGTACAAAGCTACCTAGCTAAGAACAACCTAGCTCACTTAACAGCTGTGTCGACTGCACGGGATTGCTTTCGGGAAACAAGTCCAGCCCACTCATCAACTCGATTTGCTCAAGATCCGCCTGATGCTCACAGAAACGACCTACCTGAGAAATGCCCTGTGAAAAGACGAACGCCGCAATGCCGCTGTCAGCGATAACCACTTTAAAATAGGCAGCTGGGTTTAGATTCGCGCTATTGATGGTAGTGCTTAGCTCCTGGTCGATCAGAAAGAGAGGGCCACTGATCACGCCCAAGGAATTCTCTTCGCTAACTATTTGGTTCAGCGTCTGTTCCAGTTGCAGCCAAGGCCCACGCCGCAGTGGCGTAGGCATCGATACCATATTGCTGAGGTTGTTTAACTCACTCCAATAAGGCGTCTTCGCGAAGCTAGTCATCGGTGCCAGCCGGGCACGCTCCTGCAAATTAGCCAGTGGCTCGTTAAAGCCACCATAAGGATTCCCACTACTGCTAATTTCCGCCAGTGAAAACCCTAGGGCTTCGGCTTCGGCGAGTTCATCGACACCAGATAGACGCACTAGCTCATCGGGCTGCCAGAAACGGGGCAGTAAGGAGGCGACACCTATCGCCTCCTTAGTCAATTGGTAGGCGACCCAGTCGGCCAAGCCAGTATCGCCATTAAGTCCGGCAGCGTAGAGATTGTGGACAACCACATTTGCTCGCGTTGCAACAAGGCTAGAGGAATAGCTAGGACAGGTTCCCTGACAGTGGGCGATAGCGACGTTTTGGGCATGTAGTGTGCTCGACAGAAATAATGTACAGGCCGAACCCAGCAGTAGTACGGACCTATAGAGCTTATTTGTGGTGAATGATGGCATCGCCTTAACGTCTCATTTTGTGTCTGAATGACTCAGGCTTCAAGAATAACACTACCTCCACCCCAGCCCAAAACCCTTGTTTTCTCCTTGTTTTATCTTAGGACAATGATCTAAGCTGACAATCCGCTCTACTAAGAGCGAATTGCCAGACGTCAGTAAGAACGGCCTCACATTACAATGAGCTAAAAAGCGAGTTAGGAGAGATTGATGAACATTTTCCAAGAATCGAATACGAATAAGAACTGGCTGCGCATGAGTCTGATAGGGCTTGGTTTTGCTGTGATCACAGCTTGTAACCCAGCGGTGAATACAGCGTCTGTTGCCACCGAGGTAGGCGCTCCTCTAGCGCCTACAGCAGCACTGGAAATAAGCGCTCCAGAATCAGTAGGCATGGATTCGGCACGACTCGATAGAATCACTCAAGCCATGCAGGGTTATGTAGATGAGGGTCTATTGGCAGGCGTAGTCACTATGGCTGCTCGCGACAATAAGATCGTGCACTTCGAATCAGTCGGCTACCGCGATGTGGAAGCACAAGCGCCGATGAGCAACGACGCCCTTTTTCGAATTTACTCCATGAGTAAACCTGTCACTGGCGTGGCACTGATGATTCTCTATGAGGAAGGAAAATTTCGCCTAGCAGATCCGGTTGAGAAATTCCTACCCGAATTAAAAGACCTGCAAGTGTATGCCGGCACCGATGACAGCGGCAACATCATCACCGAACCGCAGGGCCATAAGATGACTATTCGGGAACTGATGAGCCATACCGGGGGACTCTCCTACGGTATCTTTGCAGCATCTCCTGTGGATACGAAATACGTCGAGGCAGGCCTGCTGGACAATGGTGACACGCTGGAGGAATTCACCACTAAACTGGGACAGATTCCTCTAAAGCACCAGCCGGGAACTACCTGGGAATACAGTGTGTCAGTAGACGTGCAGGGCTACCTAGTTGAGAAACTGGCTGGTCAATCTTTCGGTAGCTTCCTTGAGGAACGCATCTTCGATCCACTTAGAATGACCGATACAGATTTTCACGTACCTGAAGAGAAGGTCTCACGCTTCGCTCAAGTCTATGGGTATGACGCTGAAGGCAAACTAGAGGCAGGTGAAGGCTTCCCCGGCGCAAATTTCTTAGTCGACCCTGTGTTCGAATCTGGAGGTGGCGGATTAGTCTCCACCGCAATGGACTATATGCGTTTTAGCCAAATGGTATTGAACGGCGGCGAACTAGATGGCGTGAGAATTCTGGCACCGCTTACCGTAGACCTGATGCACCGCGATCAGACGCCAAAGACTATGAATGGTAGCGTATTAGGAGCTAGAGGTACCTCGTTCGGTCTGGACTTCGCTGTGGTCGAAGATCCAGTAGAAGCCGAATCCTACTCCACCGGTGAATTCTATTGGGGTGGTGCTGCCGGAACCTGGTTCTGGATCGATCCCGTAGAGAACCTGGTATTCGTTGGAATGATTCAACAATTTGGCAGCAAGCTGCCGAATGTTCGCGCGACTTCAAAGCGTTTGCTCTATCAGTCTATTCTTGATCCATACGGTATTTAAAATCCAAGCACTTCTATTGCCTTAGGATTGTTCGCAGTTTCACTGCGAACAATCCTAATTAGTTCTGTACCTACTGCAATCAGCACTGCCAATAGTGGTTGATCGCTTACTTCGATTTGACGTTGTTTATCCCCACTTAAGCCGAGCCACTGTCAAAGCAAGCCAAGGAAATACTGATGCACCGAACCACCACGCTACTGGCTATTATTTCGACCTTACTTCTCGTTGCTTGTGGCGAACAAACCGTTACATCAGTTAACAGCACCTCCACCGCCGACTATCCGATTCGCCCTGCCCTCGATCAGCTGAGCCAATCAGAGGCAATAGCTCGCAAGGCGCGGATCTCTGACATTTCGTACGTTCTAGACATAGACCTCGTCAGTCTCGTAGATTCCTATCAAGGCCGTGTGACGGCGAATTTCACGCTTACCGACAGCGATAGGCCTCTGGAGATCGACTTTACTGGCGGCAGTGTGAACGGCGTTGTCGTGAATGGCGAGACGCTAGATCCTGACTACAACGGTTACTTCCTGACACTGCCCACATCGGCTCTACTAGCTGGGCGTAACGCAGTGGTAATTGAGTATGTTCATCCTTTTGATCAAGACGGCACCGGTCTGCATCGCTTCGTCGACCCCGAAGATGATCGTACTTATCTATACACTTATCTCTGGCCCTATTACTCGAATCGCTTATTCCCGAACTTCGATCAACCTAACCTCAAGGCAACCTATGAACTAACTGTTCGTGCCGCCGCCGACTGGCAAGTAGTCTCCTCTACAACCGAAGATGCAATCGAAACAGACGGCGATACAAAAGTCTGGCATTTTCCACAGTCGGAGAAATTCTCCAGTTATATCTTCTCTGTTCATGCTGGTCCCTATCAGGTATGGGAAGACATGGCCGGCGACGTACCGATCAGGCTGATGGTGCGACAGTCGCTGCGCGAATACGTCGCAGTTGAAGAATGGATGAGCTACACCAAATCAGGCTTAGCGCACTACCGTGATTACTTTGACATTCCCTACCCCTTTGAGAAATACGACCAAGTTATTGTTCCCGACTTCTTGATCGGCGCAATGGAGAATGTCGCGGCTGTTACTTTCTCTGAAAGCTATGTCGACCGGGGAGCCTCTAATCGATTCAATAGCCAGCGCCGCGCCGGTACGATACTGCATGAGATGGCGCATATGTGGTTCGGCGATCTCGTCACTATGAACTGGTGGAACG
>Ga0115569_10000689_pt1 | contig 26575 bp, 15 predicted proteins | sample COGITO_mtgs_1205_2_FD_87295 | JGI IMG/M metagenome (GOLD analysis project Ga0115569, IMG submission 87295) | Pelagic marine microbial communities from North Sea - COGITO_mtgs_120503 | ecosystem: Environmental > Aquatic > Marine > Epipelagic | place: Germany:Helgoland, sampling site Kabeltonne... | reverse complement strand
TTTAACTATCTTTAAAAATGAATGAAAATGGAAATATTACATTCCAATTTAAAAGCAAAAATACTAATATTCTTTTGTGTTGATTGGTTTTCTTAAACAAAACCTTATTTTTGTCCAAATAGAGGAATTAAACAACGTACTCTTGAGTCAATTACTATAAATAAAAAAACAATGTCAAGAATTTTAACAGGCGTCCAGAGTACTGGAACACCACATTTAGGAAATTTATTAGGCGCTATTCTGCCGGCAATCGAAATGGCAAATAACCCTGAAAATGAAGCTTTTTTATTTATTGCAGACATGCATTCTTTAACTCAAATTAAAGAAGGGAAACAGCTACAAGAAAACACCTATAGCACTGCTGCTACTTGGTTAGCTTGTGGATTAGATATCAATAAAACCGTTTTTTATAGACAAAGTGATATTCCTCAAGTTACAGAATTAACATGGTATTTAAGCTGCTTTTTTCCCTATCAAAGACTCACATTAGCACATAGTTTTAAGGACAAATCGGATCGATTAGGAGATGTAAATTCTGGATTGTTTTCGTATCCGATGTTAATGGCTGCAGATATTTTATTATATGATGCAGAAGTTGTTCCTGTTGGAAAAGATCAATTACAGCATTTAGAAATGACACGTGATGTTGCGAATCGATTTAATAACATTGTCGGTGAAACATTGGTTACCCCAGTCGCTAAAATTCAAGAACACACGAAATTAGTTCCTGGAACTGATGGTGAAAAAATGAGTAAATCTAGAAACAACAGTATCAATATTTTTTTACCAGATAAGAAACTAAGAAAACAAATAATGTCGATTAAAACAGACAGTAAAGGTTTAGAAGAACCTAAAAACCCAGACAATGATACTGTTTTTAGTTTATATAAATTAATCGCTTCAGAAACTCAAATTGCAGAAATGAGAGTAAATTACGAAAGCGGCAACTATGGTTATGGTCATGCAAAACAAGCTTTATATGAGTTGATTCTTGCCCAGTTTTCGACCATTAGAGGTCGTTACAATCACTTTATGGAAAACAAACAAGAAATTGATGAAGCGTTAGTCATTGGAGCAGAAAAAGCAACCATTGTTGCTAAGGAAGTTTTACTTAGAGTAAGAGGTAAAATTGGTTTTTAAATTAAGGACTCTTTAGAACATAAAAAAACCACGCTTATTTGCGTGGTTTTTTATTATAGATTGACGGTTTTTTAATCCGCTAAAATGATTGCTTTATTATCATTTAATTCTAAAGTACCAGAATTAATCTCTAATGTTAAAATTTTATCATCTGCTTGGTCAGAAATTAATTTTGCATTCAAGTCTTCTAATTTTAAATTAGCTTGGGTATAATGTGAATCTTAATTGTTCCTGCTCTTAAATTAGAAACAACAGGTGCATGATTATTTAACATTTGAAACTCACCATTGACACCAGGTACTGATAAAGAATCAATTTCTGATGAAAACAATATAGCTTCTGGTGTAACAATTTCTAAATACATATTTCCTTAAAGTTATTAGTTGTTAGTAAAAACTGCCAACTGTAAATTGTTTATGCTTCTGCTAACATTTTTTCTCCAGCATCAATTGCATCTTGAATTGATCCTCTTAAGTTAAATGCTGCTTCTGGATATTTATCTAATTCACCATCTAAAATCATATTAAATCCTTTAATAGTGTCCTTAATATCGACTAAAACTCCTGGTATACCTGTAAATTGTTCCGCAACGTGGAAAGGTTGAGATAAAAAACGTTGTACACGTCTCGCTCTATGAACTACTAATTTATCTTCTTCAGATAATTCTTCCATTCCTAAAATTGCGATAATATCTTGTAATTCTTTATAACGTTGTAAAATTTCTTTTACAGCGGTTGCTGTATTATAGTGTTCATCACCTAAAATTTCAGCAGATAAAATTCTAGAAGTAGAATCTAAAGGATCTACTGCAGGATAAATTCCTAATTCAGCAATTTTACGAGACAATACTGTTGTCGCATCTAAATGCGCAAACGTTGTTGCTGGTGCTGGATCCGTTAAATCATCTGCAGGAACGTAAACCGCTTGTACAGAAGTAATAGAACCTTTTTTAGTTGATGTAATACGTTCTTGCATGGCACCCATTTCTGTAGCTAAAGTTGGTTGATAACCAACCGCCGATGGCATACGTCCTAATAAAGCAGAAACCTCAGAACCTGCTTGGGTAAAACGGAAAATATTATCTACAAAGAAAAGTACATCTTTACCTTGAGCTTCTCCTGCTCCATCTCTAAAATATTCTGCGATTGTCAAACCAGATAATGCAACACGTGCTCGTGCTCCAGGTGGTTCGTTCATTTGTCCAAATACAAAAGTAGCTTTAGAGTCTTTCATTCCGGCTTTATCAACTTTAGATAAATCCCATCCTCCTTCTTCCATAGAATGCATAAAATCATCACCATATTTGATAATACCAGATTCTAACATTTCACGAAGTAAATCATTTCCTTCACGTGTTCTTTCTCCAACACCTGCAAAAACTGATAAACCACCATGTCCTTTTGCAATATTATTAATTAGTTCCTGAATCAATACTGTTTTACCTACTCCAGCTCCACCAAATAATCCAATTTTACCTCCTTTTGCATACGGCTCAATTAAATCGATTACTTTTATACCTGTAAATAAAACCTCAGTAGATACTGATAAATCTTCAAATTTAGGTGCAGATCTGTGAATTGGCAAACCATGTTTCCCTTCTTTTTTTAAATTACCTAATCCATCAATAGCATCACCAGTTACATTGAACAAACGACCATAAATATCGTTTCCTACTGGCATCTGTATAGGATTACCCTTAGCGACAACTTCTGTCCCTCTACTTAACCCATCAGTAGCATCCATTGAAATAGTTCTCACTGTATCCTCACCAATATGCTGTTGTACCTCTAGTACTAAAATAGCTCCGTCAGCTTTTTTAATTTCTAAAGAATCGTAGATCTTAGGAAGTTCATTTCCCGTATTGAATTCAACATCAATTACTGGTCCAATAATTTGTGAAACTTTACCTGTTATTGTAGACATTATGTATCTAATTAAAGTTATTTATTTTATTTATGAGAATTTACCTCATTTTAAGGTCGCAAAGGTAATTTTTTTGATTGGAAATAAAAAAGAATTTTTACTTAAAAAGAATAATTAAGGTCATAAAAAAAAGCCTCATCAAATTGATGAGGCTTTCTAATATTTATTTTATAGACTAGTTAGTTACTTTAACTTCTACTCTTCTATTGTTAGCTCTTCCAGCTCTTGTCTTATTTGAGTCTATAGGATCCGCTTGACCAAAACCTTTCACAGTTAATCTTGAAGCATCAATTCCATTTTTCACTAAGTAATTCTTAACAGCATTTGCTCTTTTATTAGATAGTTTTAAATTTCCTGAAACACTTCCTGTTGTATCTGTATATCCTTTAATTACAAATTCAGAGGTAGGGAATTCATTGATAATTGCTGTCATACCATCCAATTCTTTAGTAACTCCTGATTTGAAACTAACTTTTTCAGTATTGAATAAAATCGCTTTAGCAAATGTGTTAATACCCATTTTAGCTGCATTTGAAATTACAGGACATCCTGATTGAGAAGCAACACCTGCTACTAATGGACATTTGTCATCTTTATCTAAAACACTATCTCCATCTGTATCTACCCAAGGACATCCACTATTTGCTACAGGACCTGCAACATCAGCACATTTATCTTCACCATCTACAACTCCATCTCCGTCAGTATCTGGACAGCCTTTGTTCGCTTTTGTTCCACTAGCATTAGGGCATGCATCATCTTTATCTGCAATTCCATCACCATCAGCATCTGGACAACCGTTCATCGCTGCTAAACCAGCTACTTCTGGACAAGAATCATCAGCATCTGTTACTCCATCACCATCCGCATCTGGACAACCTTTAAACTCCTCTACTCCAGCTATTTCAGGACAAGCGTCATGCTTATCATAAACGCCATCTCCGTCAGTATCTTTTCCACCAAACTTGACAACTAAACCAATAGAATGTCTAAAAGTATCAAAACCTGTTGGCTGAAAATGATGACCATATCCCGTTTGAAAGTTCAAACCTATATTGTCATTAAACCAAGTGTTAAAACCTAAATTAGTAACAAGCATTATGTCAGATTTACCATCTTGACCATCAGCTCTTGTAAAATCTATATTTTGGTATCCACCACCTAAAGCAACATAAGGATTGAACCAACCTGTTTGACCAAACAAATTGTTTAAATCATATTTTACTACTAAATCTATTGCGTAATACAATGCATCTGCATTAGTAGTAGCTTCAGTAGGAGTAGTACCATCTCCTAATAAATTATCTAATTTATTTATAGACCCTGCTAATTGTAGAGAAAATCCTTTTTCTAAATATCTGTCAATAGAAATTCTAGAAATTGATGGCAACGTGTTGTCACTTAACTCGTCAAAACCTACAAAATCTTCAAGACTTTGGCTAAAGTTTCCTGCAGCAACTCTTTGGTCTACACTATTTACACCAAAACCTATTACCCAAGGATTGTTTTCATCTTGTGCGCTTACATTGGTAATTGATACTAACATAAACAAAGCTATCACAGCTAATTTGATTTGTTTCATTATTAAAAATTTAAAGTTATTATTATTAATTAATTAACAAAAGTAGTAGGTATAAATTTCTTAACAAAGAAAAAATGAAAAAATATAGAAAAAAAACACATTTTCTATAATTTTAAACCCTTATATATTTGAAAAATTGATTTTTTTATAAATTTTTACCTACTAAATTGAAACAATCATATAAAAGAATAATAAATTAAACTCCTATTTTTACCGATGTATTTTAACATTATACTTCAACGATATTAATTTCTTCATTTATATAAATTAATATTTTTTTATCAACTTTAAAATTCATTGTTTTCAAAACGTTTTCATACTTTAGTAATTGTTGATGGTGCTCTAAGGCAGGAGACCCAGTCTTATAATCAATAATTACAACTTCCATTTTATCTAAAAAAACCAGCCGATCAGGAATCACTATCTGATGATCTATTGCAACAATTTCTCTTTCATTATAGACAATGAATTCGTCCGTGAAATAAGTTACTAATTTTGGGTGTTCTACAACTTGATTAATACGTTGCTTAATAAATGCTGTTTGCTTATCATTTAAAACTCCTTGTTGATGGTAGTGATTAACAATCATATCAACATCTTTTTTATGGATAATTTTTGCGAAAATTTCGTGCAATAAATTTCCGAAATCAATAGCTTGCCCCTGTTCTGTGTTCCATAATTTAGAAGCACCCGCTAATAATACAATATTGTGTTCTTGCCATGGAGTTGAAATAAATTTTTCATGAATCTCAACGACAGAACTTTCTTGTTCTTTTTTACTTACGCGATAATCATCACCAAAAGAATAGTCTAAAACACTTGTGTTCCAGAGATTTTGTTGCTTTAAATAATTGATAAAAATGCCTGAATAAAAATTGGTGTTTTCTTCTCCTTTGGTAGATATTTTCTTCTCTGTTATAATATGTAATTGCTCTATAGCTCTTGTTAAAGTAACATACAATAAATTAAAATTATCAAGTTCTAGTTCTGCTCTTTGTTGCTTGTAAATTTCTAATCCTCTTTCACTTACAAAAGATAAACTTTTACTATAATCGACTAGCAATTCATTAAAACCATTGTAAGACTCTGGTAATTCATTTAACCACGATTTTGGTTTTATTTGCCTATAAATATCCATATCACAAGGAAAAATAACGACTGGAAATTCTAAACCTTTAGATTTATGAATCGTCATAATTTGCACAGCGTTTGAACTTTCTGGTGCAACAATACTTAATCTATCTTTTTGGAGTTCCCAAAATGCTAGAAACTCACCAATATCCGTTCCTTTTCTTTGTTGTTCTAAAACGATGTCTAAAAAAAATTGAACATAAGCATCTGAAGAGTTGACCAAATTAAAACCTCTAATAATTGCTTCAATTTTTTCATAAAACGGCAATTGATGAAAAGCAGCAACTTCAAATGAAACACCCTCATTTTTCAAAGATGTCAAAATAGTTTGATTATCCACTTTTGAAAACGCTTTAAGAAAGCTATTTTTTGGAGTTTTAATCTGCAAGTGTTGATGCAAAAAATAGAGCATTTCAAAACGCGTTTCTTCATCACTTGGGTTTTGTAAAACTTTTAGAACATCAATAATAAAAGAAACCTTCTCGCTATTCTGCAACAATAATGTTTCTGATGAGATAATAGCGATTCCTTTCTCTGAAAGATAATTTGCAATTGCAACCCCATCTTTCCTTGTGCGTGTTAACACACAAATTTCATTCAAAGAAAAACGCTCTTTTAATTGCTCTATTTTCTCTAAAACTTTCTGAGGATATTTTACTTTTTCTATCTCTTTATCATCTTCCTTTTCTAGAAAACTCAACGAAACATATCCGCCTTTTTTAGCATTTTCAAGTTGTTTGTTTCCCTCTTTAAAGAGGTTTTTATAAGATTCTTTTTGAAGAAAGTTCGCCGTATGTTGAAAAAAAGAATTGTTAAAATTAATAATTTCTGAAAAACTTCTAAAATTGGTTTCCAAGTTTTTTATTTCTTTAGCTACCCGAAAAGGATTTTTTTCCTCTGAGCCAAGATCAATAAACTGCGCTGCTTTTCCTCCTCTCCATCTGTAAATCGCTTGTTTTCCGTCACCCACCAACAATAAATTGCTGTTTTCTTGCGCCAATGTGTTCGCTATTAAGGGAATTAAATTCTGCCACTGCAACACGGAAGTATCTTGCATTTCATCAATAAAATAATACTGAAACCGCTGCCCTATTCTTTCGTAAATAAAAGGGGCAGGCTGGTCTTTTATATTGTCTGAAATTAGTTGATTAAATTCCGCATTTAAACGAATATTATTATCCTCTTTTATTGTTTCTAATTCTGAGTTAATATTATTTAAAACAGCTAAAGGAATGATGCTTTTTAGCGCTAACTTATTCATTGAAAATTGCTGATAAATTTGCTCAGACTTTTTAAAAAATCGAACAATTTCTGGAATTATTTCTTCTATTGAAGCAGCTACTGAATCTGTCGTTGACTTAGAATAATATTGATTATTTTCGATTGCCTTTTTGATGGTTTCACTTCGCTTTATGAAATCAATATTTACAGATTTAGTGCTTAAATCAGCAAAGAATTTAGGTAGTGTTCCACGCATAAAATCTTTGTATTCCAAATCGTTTTTCTTAAGAAGTTCAAGACAATCTTGACCCACGTTTTTTAGGGCGTCTTTTAATTCTTTTTGGTGTTTATAAAGGCTTGCTTTTAAGCGAGTAAAATCTTCTAACTTTTTATCTGCAAGACCTCTAAAGTGTTTTACGTCTTCTTCACTTAACAAAAGTCTTGCAAACTCACTTAAATCTCTAGAAATATCCCAAGATTTATCATCATCTGTTTTATCTAAAGAATAGGCTATTAAAAGATTTGTCAATTTTTCATCTGTGCCTATTTTAGAAATCAACACATCTACCGCTTCGTTTAATAGAGATACCGCATCCATTTCTACTTCAAAATTAAGTGACAAACCTAAATCAAAAGCGAAATTTTTAATAATTTTATGGGTAAAGCTATCGATTGTCGTAATTGAAAAGGCGGAGTAATTTTGTAAAATTGCGTTTAATATCCTTTTACTTCTTTCTTTAATTGTTTGTTTGTCTACCTCAGTTTCAGTGACAATAATAGTGAATAAATCATTCTCTTTTCCATCAGAAAAATCTTCTAGACTAGACAGCACACGCTCTTTCATTTCACCTGCTGCTTTGTTGGTAAACGTAATTGCTAATATTTTTTGAAATGAAAAAATATCGTCAGAATTTAATAAAACTTTTAAGTATTCTTTTACAAGAGTAAAGGTTTTTCCACTTCCTGCGGAAGCATTATAAACTTGAAAAGTAGCTGGCTGTTGCACAATTTATTTTTAAAAATGAATTGTACGAATTTATGAAAAAAAGAACACTATTTTATAAAGAACTAAGAATCATAAAGAATATTTTCCGTTTCGGAATGATAAAGAAGGTTTTTTTACCCAAGCGCAACATCCAAAGACATCATGACTATAAAACCACCAATAAAACCAAGTGTAGCAATATCTGTGTATTTATCTCTCTGTGTTTCTGGTATTACCTCTTCTACAACTACAAAAATCATTGCTCCTGCTGCAAATGCTAAAGCATACGGTAAAATTGGTGTAAAAAAAGATACTGCCAAAGCGCCTAAAACTGCTGCTATGGGTTCTACAATTGCAGATAATTGTCCGTACCAAAAACTCTTTAACCGACTAACTCCTTGCCTTCTTAAAGGCATTGCAACTGCAAAGCCTTCCGGGAAATTCTGAATTCCAATACCGATTGCTAAAGATATCGCAGCAATGATCATTTCTGTTTGTTCTGCACCAACTAGGGTTGAAGCAGCTCCAAATAAAACACCCACTGCTAAACCTTCAGGAATATTATGCAAGGTGATTGCCAACACCAATAAGGTTGTTTTGTGCCATTCCGTTTTAACACCTTCTGCTTCACTTTCTTTAAAATTAATGTGTAAATGGGGTAAAACTTTATCCATTCCAAAAAGCGAAATGGCTCCTAAACCAAAGCCAATTGCAGCTGGGAGTACCTTCATAAAACCTTCTCCTGGGCTATTTTCTATAGCTGGTGCTAGTAAACTCCAGAAACTTGCAGCAACCATAACTCCCCCTGTAAAACCGAGCATTCCATCTAAAACTGCTCTGTTCATTTTCTTAAAAAAGAAAACTAAAGCTGCTCCTAAAGCGGTCAATCCCCAAGTAAAAAGAGAAGCATATAATGCTGATAATATTGGATGCTCTTTCCCAAACGTTACTAACTGTTCAAATGTACTCATTGTCTTTGTATGTATAAATTACTTGCTATTTTATTTGAAACTGAAAGCTTGTTATTGTCTATTTCAATTAATAAAGAAGCATCAAAATCTTCTTTTTCTAGTACGGTTATTTGTTTTCCTAAAGTGACCCCTTTTTTATCTAAAAATTTTAGAAATTCTGATGAAGAATCGTTTACGCCAACACAAATTCCGCTTTCATTTTTTGATAAGGTTGATAATAAACTTTTCTCAATCGTTTTTAAATTACCCTCTTTATCAGGTATAGGGTCTCCATGAGGATCATGGGTTGGAAAACCTAAAAATGCATCTATCTGATCTATTAACTTTGGTGATTTTATATGTTCTAATTGTTCAGCTACATCGTGCACTTCATCCCAAGAAAAATTTAATTTCTCAACTAAAAAAACTTCCCATAATCGGTGTTTTCTAACAATATTTGCGGCCGTTTTTCTTCCAAAGTCAGTCAATGTCACTCCTTGATACTTCTTATAAACAACGACTTCTTTTTCAGATAACTTCTGAATCATGTCCGTTACCGAAGAAGCTTTTGTCTCTAATTTTTTAGCAATGGAATTTGTACTGATCACTTTATCTGAGTCTAATTCTAAATGATAAATAGCTTTTAAATAATTTTCTTCAGAAAACGTAAACATGTATAGAATTTATACTGCAAATATATACTTTTTATTCTTATTAAAATATATTTTTAGTTAAGTCTAAAAATTTAATTACTTTTGTCAAAATTATATATTAAAGAAATGAAATTATTTGTAACTTTTATCTTATTTTTAAGCATTCTTTCTTCTTATTCACAAACAAATAGCATTTCTGGAAAAATCACATCAGAAGGTGAAAATTTACCTTACGTGAATGTTTACTTGAAGAAAACTACCATAGGAACTGTTACAAATGAAAATGGGTTCTTTCAAATTGAAAAAATCACAAACGGCACCTATACAATTGTTATTAGTTCGGTTGGCTTTAAATCTAAATATGAAAAAATCACCTTTTCAGGAGGTGAAAATATAGTTCAAAATTTCTCATTGAATGAAAGTAATTCTTTAGAAGAAATTGTTATTTCTGGAACTCTAAAACCTGTTACAAAATCAAATAGTCCTGTTCCTGTTGAAGTATATAGCAAAACGTTTTTCAAAAAAAACCCAACCCCTTCTATTTTTGAATCGATGCAAAATGTCAACGGAGTAAGACCACAATTAAATTGCAACGTTTGTAACACAGGTGATATTCATATAAATGGTTTAGAAGGCCCTTATACGTTTGTTTTAATTGATGGAATGCCAATTGTTAGTGGACTTTCTACCGTTTATGGTTTAACAGGAATTCCGCAAGCTTTAATTGAAAGAGTTGAAGTTGTAAAAGGACCAGCATCTACTTTATATGGTTCTGAAGCTGTTGGTGGAATTATAAATATCATCACCAAAAAACCATCTAATTCTCCTGCTTTGGCAACTGATTTTTTTGTAAGTTCTTGGGGAGAAGTGAATACAGATATTGGAATGCGTTATAAATTGTCTGAAAAAACACAAGGTTTATTGGGGGTTAATTATTTTAATTATCAGAATAGAATTGATAATAATAAAGATGGATTTACAGATTTAACACTTCAAAATAGAATCTCAATTTTTAATAAAGTGACTATTGAAAGAGAAAGCAATAAAGTCTTTACAATTGCTGGTAGATATGTCTATGAGGATCGATGGGGAGGAGAAGTGGATTGGAAACGTGAATTTAGAGGAACTGATATAAAATACGGAGAAAGTATTTATACAAATCGTTGGGAAACTTTTGGAACGTACCAATTGCCAACATCTGAAAATATTAATTTTCAGTTTAGTGCAAATGGTCATTATCAAGATTCTTTCTACGGAACTGATAAATATGATGCAGAGCAAATTATTGGCTTTGGACAATTTGTTTTCAACAAACAAATTGATAAAAATCACGATTTACTATTAGGACTTGCATACAGATATACTTTTTATGATGATAACACATTTGCAACTATAGACGAAAAAGGTTTAATAAATCAACCTTCCATAACACATCTACCTGGAATTTTTCTTCAAGATGAAATTAGTTTGAATAAACAAAATAAAGTATTAATTGGCGCAAGGTGGGATTACAATAGCTTACACGGAAGTATTTTTTCGCCAAGAATAAATTATAAATGGAATTCTAAAGACAATTCAGATATTTTTAGATTCAGTATTGGTAATGGTTTTAGAGTAACCAATGTTTTTACAGAAGATCACGCAGCTTTAACTGGAGCAAGAGAAGTTGAGTTTGACGGAGAATTAGACCCAGAAACTTCTTGGAATGCAAACGTTAATTATGTAAAAAAATTAGTACGAGAATATTCATTAATCACTTTTGATGCAAGTGCTTTTTATACTCATTTTAATAATAGAATTTTACCAGATTATGAAACAGACCCAAACAAAATTATTTATGCAAATCTAAATGGGTTTTCAGTTTCTAAAGGAGTTTCATTAAATTCAGATATCACATTCACAAACGGTTTATCAATAAATGCAGGAGTCACATTAATGGATGTTTCAATTACAGAAAGCGACATAAAAACCAGACAATTATTAACCGAAAGTTTTAGCGGAGTTTGGTCTTTGTCTTATAAATTTAGAAATAATTTTACAATAGACTATACAGGAAATATATATGGACCAATGCGTTTGCCGCTAATTAGTGATACAGATCCAAGACCCGAAAATTCTCCTTGGTTTAGCATTCAAAATATTCAGTTAACTAAAAAATTTAACAATAGTTTCGAAATTTATGGAGGTGTGAAAAATCTATTAAACTTTACGCCTGCAGCAAATAGTATTGCACGTGCTTTTGATCCTTTTGATAAAAATGTAGATTTTGACCAAAATGAACAAGCTGTAGCTACTCCAAATAACCCAAATGCATTGGCTTTTGACCCAAGTTACGTATATGCTTCTAACCAAGGAATTAGAACTTTTATTGGTGTTCGATTCACAGTTTTTTAAAATAATTTAATGGAAAAAATAATTTTTTCTTATTTTATTTAGCTGTTTTGCAACAAATACAGAGATAAGAAAAACAAAATTAAATGTCATTCTTATTTATACTGATTGGTATAAAATATGCCACGGAACAATACAAAAAATTTAAGAACAAAGAGGTTGTTCTAATTTTAAATGAACAATTAGCTGGTTTTTTTAATAGTAAAAAAATGACAACTATTTTAAATAAATATTTAAGCGTCCCTTAATACAAAGTTATATATTTGTATTAAAACAGTATCCAGTTGAGTACCCAAAACATTGTAAATCAATATCAAAAATCTGCAAATGTTTCGCAGATAATTAAAGCATTTCAAAAAGACAATAACCATTTTCATATTTCGAACTTGGTTGGTTCTTCATTGTCTTTTGTTATTTCAGAATCGTTTAAAAAAGCAGACAAGCCCTATCTTTTAATTTTTAATGACAAAGAAGAAGCTGCCTATTATTTAAACGACTTAGAAAAATTATTAGGAGAAAAAAATGTGCTTTTTTATCCAGGTTCATACAGAAGACCTTATCAAATTGAAGAAACCGACAACGCCAATGTTTTGATGCGTTCTGAAGTTTTAAATAGAATTAATTCTCGTAAAAAACCGGCTGTAATTGTAACCTATCCAACGGCATTATTTGAAAAGGTAGTTACAAAGAAAGAACTGGAAAAAAACACCCTAAAAGTTAATGTTGGTGAAAACTTATCGCTCGATTTTGTAAACGAGGTTTTGTTCGAATACAAATTTAAACGCGTTGATTTTGTTACGGAACCTGGCGATTTCTCTTTACGTGGAGGAATTATAGATGTGTTCTCTTTTTCTAATGACACCCCCTATCGAATTGAGTTTTTTGGGAATGAAATAGATAGCATCCGTTCTTTTGATATAGCAACACAGCTTTCTAATGAAAAGCTGAAAAAAATTTCTATAATACCGAATGTAGAAAATAAAATGCTACAGGAAAAAAGAGAAAGTTTTCTGAAATACATTGATAATAAGACCGTAGTTTTTTCAAAAAATATTGATTTATTAGCTGGAAAATTAGATAAATTCTTCGAGAAAGCAGAAAAGGATTTTAATGATTTATCTAAAGAGATTCAAAAAGCAAAACCAACAGAATTATTTTGTGATGGTGACTTTATAAAAAACCAATTACAAGATTTTACATTGGTTAATTTTGACGCAAAGCATCATTTTGAACCTGTTTCAGAATCACATAAAAAGACACTGAATCACTTTAATCGTACGGAAATCATAAATTTCAATACCATCCCACAACCTTCATTTAACAAACAATTCAATTTATTAATTGAAGATTTAAATGAACATCATAAAGCTGGTTTTACCAACTATATTTTCTGTGCAAACGAACAACAAGCAACACGTTTTCATGATATTTTTGATGATGCTGAGCAAGAAGTTCATTATGAAACTGTTGTTTTTCCATTGTATCAGGGATTTGTGGATGTAGATAATAAACTAGTTTGCTATACAGATCATCAGATTTTTGAACGTTATCATAAGTTTAGATTGAAAAATGGCTATGCGAAAAAACAAGCGATTACACTTCAGGAATTTAACAAACTTGAAATTGGCGATTATGTGACACACATGGATCATGGAATTGGAAAATTTGGTGGTCTACAAAAAATTGATGTACAAGGAAGAAAACAAGAAGCAATCAAACTTGTTTATGGAGAACGAGATATTTTATATGTAAGTATTCATTCGCTACACAAGATTTCTAAATTCAATGGAAAAGACGGTAAAGCACCCAAAATATATAAATTAGGTTCTGGCGCTTGGAAAAAAATTAAGCAAAAAACCAAAGCGAGAGTGAAGCATATTGCGTTTAATTTAATTCAATTATATGCAAAAAGAAAACTTCAAAAAGGAATTGCTTTTGGTCCAGATACTCACATTCAACATGAACTAGAGGGAAGTTTTATGTATGAAGACACGCCAGATCAATATACTGCGACACAAGATGTAAAAAATGATATGGAGAAAGCACAACCCATGGATCGTTTGGTTTGTGGCGATGTTGGTTTTGGTAAAACAGAAATTGCTATAAGAGCTGCTTTCAAGGCTGTTGACAATGGCAAACAAGTTGCAATTTTAGTTCCAACAACGATCCTTGCTTTTCAACACTATAAAACATTTACAGAACGTTTAAAAGATTTTCCTGTCAGAATTGATTACTTGAACCGCTTTAGAACAGCAAAGCAAAAAACGACAGCTATTAATGGCGTAAATGATGGTGCTGTGGATATTATTATTGGGACACATCAATTGACAAATCAGCGTTTACAATTTAAAGATTTAGGCTTGTTAATTATTGATGAAGAACAAAAATTTGGTGTGGCTGTTAAAGATAAATTAAAAACACTCAAAGAAAATGTGGATACGTTAACGCTGACTGCAACTCCAATTCCTAGAACATTGCAGTTTAGTTTAATGGCAGCAAGAGATTTATCTGTGATAAAAACGCCCCCACCAAACAGACATCCAATAGATAGTAATGTGATTCGTTTTTCGGAAGAAATAATTAGAGATGCTATTTCTTATGAGATTTCTAGAGGAGGACAAATTTTCTTTATTCATAATAGAATTGAAAACATTAAAGAAGTTGCAGGATTAATTCAAAGGTTGGTTCCCGATGCAAAAGTCGGCATCGGTCACGGACAAATGGAAGGCAAAAAACTAGAGGGATTAATGCTCGGTTTTATGGACAATGAATTTGATGTATTGGTTTCTACAACCATTGTAGAAAGTGGTTTGGATGTGCCGAATGCAAACACCATTTTCATTAATAATGCCAATAATTTTGGACTTTCAGACTTGCATCAAATGCGTGGTAGAGTGGGTCGATCTAACAAAAAAGCCTTTTGTTATTTCATAACGCCTCCTTATCATATGATGACTGATGATGCTAGAAAACGTATAGAAGCATTGGTATTATTTTCTGATTTAGGAAGTGGAATTAATATTGCCATGAAAGATTTAGAGATTCGTGGAGCAGGGGATTTATTAGGCGGAGAACAAAGTGGATTTATTAACGACATTGGGTTTGAAACGTATCAAAAAATATTGCAAGAAGCGATTGATGAATTGAAAGAAAATGAGTTTAAAGAATTGTATCCAACAGATGCTTCTAAACCAAAAGAGTATGTAAAAGAAGTACAAATCGACACTGATTTTGAGATTTTATTTCCTGATGATTATATTAATTCAATAACGGAAAGATTGAGTTTGTATAACAAGCTAGGGAGTTTAAAAGCAGAAACAGAATTGCAAGTATTTGAAACTGAAATTGTAGATCGATTTGGGAAGATACCGAATGAAGTCAGTGACCTCCTAGATTCTGTTAGGATAAAATGGCTTGCAAAAGAATTAGGTTTGGATAAAATCATTCTTAAACAGAAAAGAATGATTGGATATTTTGTTGCTAATCAACAAAGTGAATTTTATCAAACTGAAGCGTTTTCTAGGATGTTAAAATACGTTCAGCTCAATGGAAAAAGCTGTGTAATGAAGGAAAAAGAAACCAAAAACGGTTTGCGCTTATTAATTACTTTTATAAGAATTGATACTGTAAAAACGGCGTTAAGTATTTTGAATAAAATTTAAAACGCTAAACAATTTCCATTTTCTTCAACAAGAAGGAAGCGTTCATATTTTTACAAATTCCGTTTTTTAAGGTGTAATCAAAATGCAATTCATCGGCGATGATTTCTGCATCAAAATAGTAATTTTTAATATCAGAAAACTCGTTTTCTAATTCGCACAAACTCACATCGTGGGTTGCAATAATTCCTGTAGATTTCGATTTCGTTAATTTTTCTACAAACTTTTTAGAACCAATTGCCTTGTCTTTACTATTTGTCCCTTTTAAAATTTCATCTAAAATGATAAAATAATCTGTCGTTTTAATTTCATCAACAATAAATTTTAAACGCTTTAATTCAGAATAAAAATACGACTCATCTTCTGTTAAAGAATCTGTCGTTCGCATACTTGTAATTAATTTTATTGGCGAATACTTAAAGCTTGTTGCACAAACAGGTAAACCGCAATTTGCCATCACAATAGACAAAGAAATGGTTCTTAAAAAAGTACTTTTTCCAGCCATATTTGCCCCAGTAACAATAAAGAATTGTTCTTTATTAATCGTAAAATCGTTATCAATTCTTTTGTCAATATTTAATAAGGGGTGCCCTAAGTTGGATGACATTATAATTCCTTTTTCTGCTGAAATTTCTGGAAAAATAAATTTCGGATGATTAAAATAAAAGTTTGCCAATGAATTTTGAGCATCAAAAAAAGCAACTACTTCAAACCATTTATCAACGGTGTGTTTGTAATTAGAAATCCACTTTTCTACTTTATAAGCATTGTAAATTTCTGACAAGAAAAGACCATTTCCAAAAAAAGCGATTAGGATATTATTTCGTTGATCAAACCCGTCTAAAATTTTAGAAAACTCTTTAAAAATTTTGGAAGCTTTTTTAGTTTCTGATTTAATTATTACTTGCTTTTCCTGTAAAATTTTTGACAAAAATTCTTCTCCTTCAATTTCATTTAACAAAACATGATATTGCTTAAAAGTCTCTCTTACTTTATCTGTTTCTGAATATAAATTACTTGTCCTTTTCATTAAACTTCCTGATATAAAAAGACCTATAAAGAACCAAATTAACACGGATGAAAACGGAAAAATTCCAAGGAAAAGCATTCCAATTAAAACCAATGAAAGGGTAGAAAAAATAATCTGTATTGTCTTTATAAATTTAGGTAAAACAGGCTTGTAATTCTGAATCCAACCAACAATAAAATCAGTAGTATCTTTTGTGGTAACCAAACTTGCTAAAGCAGAAAAGTGTTGTCTCCACCTTACTTTTTTAGACAACTCTTTAATGGTATTTTGTTTGTCCACGATTCCCTCCGTTTTATTTTCTGTCAGCACCTTTGAAAGTAACGCTCTTCCTTCATTCGTAACCGTTCTATTTGTATATTGAAAAAAAGAACCCACGCCAAATAAATCAATATCATTGCTATAACTATGTAAAGGATTTACAAATTCTTTTCCTGCATTTAAGTCATGAAAGACACTATTTGAAACATCAATTTCTATTTTGTTAATGTTAATTTTCGCGGCAATAAGTGCTCTTTTTCTTTGCAAGTTAACCTGTTTTATAACCAGAAAACTAAACAATAAAATGCCCGAAAAAGCAATAATAAAAACAGCTGGATAACTGCCAAACATTATATAAATTAAAAAACTAGTCGATAAAAAAACTGCGAATCTAAAAACACTTAAGTTAAACGATTTACTTTTTAGTAGGGCAGCTTCTTTTTCGAATGCTGTTTTTTCTTGACTATAAAAATTAAAAGGCTTTTTCATTTAAATATTAGTTTACATAACTAGAAATTCCTCCAGATAAATTTAAGACATGCAACGCTGGATACTTTTCTTTTAACATTTTTGTTGCACGATAACTGTTAAAACCTCTTTCACAAATTAGCACATAGGTTTTCGTAAAATCTACTTCAATTGTATCTACATTAAAATGTTGAATAGGGATTGTTTGATGCACCTCAAAAGGCAACTTCAAATTAGGCAAAACTGCAATCAATTCTATATTTGAATTCCCTAACTGTTGTTTTAATATTCCTGGAGATATCTGCCAATCAGAATTTTGAGAAGTACAAGCTTCATCAAAATAGGTTTGAATTTTATATAATTTTTCAATTTTATCTTTTAAAAATGTCGGATTTAACTTCATTTTTAATTGTGTATTTTGAAGTGAATTGTAAATCAATAATTGATTTGTTAACGGTTTTCCAATTTCTGTAATCAATTTTAAAACTTCATTTACTTGCAGGGTTGCTATCATACCAACAATAGAATTCAAAGTTCCTGCCTCTTCACAATTTGGAATATCAGTTGCCATTTCTGGAAAAGCATCTCTTAAATTTGCGGAATAACTTCCGTCTTTTTGCAAGACATTAAACGTGGAAACATAGCCGTCAAACTTATACAAAGATCCATAGACTAAGGGTTTGTTTTTTATAACACAAGCATCATTTAACAAGTATTTTGTTGGTAAAGAGTCTGTCCCATCTACCACAATATCAAACTCAGAAATGATTTCAAAAATATTTTCTTTGGTAATCGGTTTATCTGCATAACTGACCACCGAATAAGGGGCTCTTTTTTGAATAAATTTTGATAAAACAGCTGCTTTTGATTTGCCAACATCGTCCAAAGTATAAAAAACCTGTCTGTGTAAATTGGTAATATCAACAGTATCAAAATCTACTAAATGAATTTTTCCAACTCCACTAGCAGCTAAGTATACTCCAATAGGGCTTCCTAAACCTCCACAACCAACAACCAAAACAGCAGCGTTTTGTAGTTTTTGTTGACCAACTTCCCCTATTTCTGGCAAAGTAATTTGCCGTTTAAAAAGTTGTCTTTTCACTAATTTCATAGCGTACAAGATAGTTAAATAAAAAAGTCATTACAAATGCTATAATAAATTTTAATTGTAACTAATTTTTAATTTTTCATAACGCATTGTGTCAAAATATTGGGAGAGCCCTCCTTAATGTATCTCTCAAGAGGATTCAATAAATTAAAAATTAATATTATTTATATTTTAATTTCATGGCCACTAAATATAAGGTAGAAATTATCGTAACAGAATTCGCTAAAATCATTGGCAAGCTTTTTAAATGAAACCCATATATTAACCACAAAACGACTCCAAACAAAAAGGAAATATACATTGACAAAGAAAGCCCAGAAGTATCTTTTGTTTTGTAGGTTTTAAAAACTTGAGGCAAAAAGGCTGCTGTCGTAATAATTGCAGCAACTAAACCAACAATTTCATAAAAATCAATCATTCTTTTTTATTTTTTCAATGAATTTATTTGTCATTCCAATTGGTCATTAATAGATCTAAATATTTGCTTTTTCTGAATTTCTCTTTTTAAAAAAGTGATAAATAATTTAAAAAAAGTATCTTTAGAGAACGATGTTTATAATTTTACCAGGAACGATAATTAATTTTTTAGGATTTTTTCCCTCCAACTGTGTTATTGTTTTTTCGTTTTCCATCACTCTTTTTTCTATTTCTTCTTTAGATAAATCTAATGGAAGCTCTAAAGTAAAACGCATTTTACCATTGAAAGAAATAGGGTAATTTTTAGCACTTTCTACCAAATGTTTCGGTTCAAAAACAGGGAAATCTACTGCAGAAATACTCTCTTTATTCCCTAACAAACTCCACAATTCTTCTGCTATATGAGGTGCATAAGGAGAAACTAAAACAGTTAAGGGAGTTAATACTTCACGGGTATTACACTTTAAAGCAGTTAACTCGTTTACAGCAATCATAAACGTTGAAACGGAAGTATTAAAAGAAAAATTCTCAATATCTTCTTCTACTTTTTTAATTGTTTTATGTAAAATTTTTAACGCATCTTTTGTAGGTGCTTCATCTGAAACTTCAAAGGTTTCTCCATTAAAATAGAGTTTCCATAATTTCTTCAAAAAGGAGGAAACTCCAGAAATACCCGAAGTTTTCCAAGGTTTTGCTTGTTCTAGAGGACCTAAGAACATTTCAAATAAACGAAGTGAATCTGCACCATATGCTAAACAAATAGCATCAGGGTTTACCACATTGTACTTAGACTTCGACATTTTCTCTACTTCTCTTCCTACTTTATAAACGCCTTCTTCTAAAATAAATTCAGCGTTTTTATACTCGCTATTTAGTGCATGATTCTTAAATGCTTCAACATCCAATTCATCAGAAGTATTTACCAAAGAAACATCTGCATGTAAAGCCGTTTTTGTAATCATTATTAAATCTGCAAAATTCGGATTCAAAAAATTATTATCTAACAAATAATTTTTAACAACACTTTCAAATTCATCATCAGAACTAAATAAGTTTTTTGAAACAATTACTGTTGGAATCTTATTTAAAATATCATCATTAGATTTTTCATCAGAACAGCCACAACCATTTCTCACAAAAGCAGTTGTCTTATATACAAAAGCAGAAGTTCCTAAAATCATCCCTTGGTTAATCAGTTTTTTAGCAAACTCATCTACAGGTACAATTCCTTTATCAAACAAGAATTTTTGCCAAAAACGAGCATATAATAAATGTCCTGTCGCATGTTCTGATCCTCCGATATATAAATCTACTTCTTTCCAATATTCTAAAGATTCTTTACTTGCAAATTCCTTAGAATTTGTAGCATCCATGTATCTGTTAAAATACCAAGAACTTCCTGCCCAACCAGGCATTGTATTTAATTCTAGAGGATAAACCGTTTTGTTTTTTAACTTATCGTTAGAAACAACCTTCTTTCCTCGAGAATCCCAAGCCCATTCTGTTGCATTTCCTAAAGGTGGTTTACCATCTTCAGTTGGCAAGTATTTTTCTACTTTTGGCAACACAATTGGCAAATGTTCTGCCTCAATCATTTGTGGCATTCCATCTTTGTAATATACAGGAAATGGTTCTCCCCAATAACGTTGTCTACTAAAAACGGCATCACGCAATCTGTAGTTTATTTTTCCATAACCAAAACCACGTTTCTCCATTTCAAAAATGGCTAATTTTAGTGCTTTTTTATATTTTAATCCAGATAAGAAGTCTGAATTTGCAATTTTTGTTCCGTCTTTGCCTGTATGTGCAACTTCAGAAATATCTACCCCTTCAAAAATATTAGGAATTGGAATCTCAAAATGTTTTGCGAAATCATAATCACGTTGATCTCCACAAGGAACTGCCATAACTGCTCCTGTTCCGTAGTTTGCTAACACATAATCTCCAATCCAAATTTGCACTTTTTTTTCAGAAAAAGGATGAATTGCATAAGCCCCAGTAAAAACACCAGAAATGGTTTTTACATCTGCCATTCGATCGCGTTCAGAACGCTTTGCTGTTGCTGTAATATATTTTTCTACGGCTACTTTTTGAGCATCTGTTGTAATTTTAGAAACCAATTCATGTTCTGGAGCTAGCGTCATAAAACTTACTCCGTATATTGTATCTGGTCTTGTCGTAAAAACATCAATTTTATAAGACTTCTTTACTGGGCTCGAAGTGACACTGTTTTTACTTTCTGTTTTTTCAATCGCTTTTGGAAATTGAATTGCTGAATTAATTTTAGAAACTACACCAAGTACATTTTCAATTACTTCTTCGTTTGTAAAACGAATTACATTAAAACCTTCATTATTGAAAAATTCAGTTCTTGCTGCTTCATCTTCTTTACCAGAAAATTCAACAATTATATTTTTTGCGATACACACATAATCTACCAAAAAGGTACCAATTGTGTACTTTTTTCTAAATTTTGATGCTCCTTTTTTATTCTTTAATTCATCCCAGAGTGATGTTTCTGCTTTTGATAAATTCTGACGTAATTCTTTTAAAACTTCTAATTCTTTATAAGTTAATTTTACTTCAGATGATGATTTTTCAGAACCAGTATCAACATTAAAAGAAACCATTGCGCCTTGAGAGCGTCCAATCCAATTGGTCTGAGAATCTTTTAAAGGTTGTGGCCAATCAATTTTTTCTAATCCGTCTAACAAACGTTGTGCATATGCAGAAATTCGCATCGACCATTGCGTCATCTTTTTACGTACAACAGGATGACTTCCTCTTTCTGAAACTCCGTTTACAATTTCGTCATTTGCTAAAACGGTTCCTAGGGCAGGACACCAGTTTACTTCTGTATCAGACAAAAATGTTAGTCGGTATTGTAATAAAATTTCTTCTTTTTCTATTTTTGAAAATGCTTTCCATTCATCCGCAGAAAAAATAGTAATTTCTTCATCTGAAACTGCTTTTACATTCGCATTTCCTTCTTTTTTAAAGATTTTAATCAAAGTAGAAACATCTTCTGATTTGTCTGTATCTTTATTGTACCAAGAATCGAAAAGTTGAATAAAAATCCACTGTGTCCACTTATAATATTCTGGATTTGAAGTCCTTACTTCTCTACTCCAGTCAAAAGAAAAACCAATTGCATCTAACTGTTTTCGGTAGGTTGCAATGTTTTCTTCTGTCGTTTTTGCAGGGTGTTGCCCAGTTTGAATCGCGTATTGTTCCGCTGGTAAACCAAAAGAATCATATCCTTGAGGATGCAAAACATTAAAACCTTTGTGACGTTTGTAACGTGCATAAATATCACTTGCAATATAGCCTAAAGGATGTCCAACATGCAAACCTGCACCTGAAGGATAAGGAAACATATCTAAAACATAATATTTAGGTTTATCAGATTCATTGCTGGCTTTAAAAGTTTGGTTTTCTTTCCAAAATTTTTGCCATTTCTTTTCTATATCTAGGTGATTGTATTGCATCTGTTTTCTTTTAGAAGCGACAAATTTACATTTATTCTAAGAAAGAATAAAGTAAATCAATTGTTCATTACCCATATAAAGTGCATAAAAAAAGTCGAGATTTCAGCATGCTGAAATCTCGACTTACAATATAAATTTTAAATTTATTATTTCAATTTTTTCTTAACGGCTACTTCTTTGTATGCTTCAATAAGATCACCTGTTATAATATCATTATAGTTTTTAATTTGAATACCACAATCATATCCTTTTGCAACTTCTCTTACATCATCTTTAAAACGTTTTAGTGCTGTTAAAGTTCCGTCATGAACTACAATTCCTTCTCTAATAATTCTAATTTGAGAATCTCTAAATATTTTACCAGACATGACCATACAACCTGCAATGTTACCTACTTTAGAAATTTTATAAACTTCTCTAATTTCTACATTACCTGTAATTTCTTCTTTCATTTCAGGAGATAACATTCCTTCCATGGCATCTTTTAAATCATTGATTGCATCATAAATAATAGAATAGGTTCTAATATCTACTTCTTCTCTATCTGCAACGACTCTTGCATTTCCTTGTGGACGGACATTAAATCCAACAATAATTGCATCTGAAGCTGTTGCTAATAACACATCACTTTCTGTGATAGCTCCAACTCCTTTGTGTAAAATATTTACTTGAATTTCCTCTGTCGATAATTTTTGGAAAGAATCTGTTAATGCTTCTACAGAACCATCTACATCTCCTTTTAAGATGATGTTTAATTCTTTAAAATCACCCAATGCAATTCTACGTCCAATTTCATCTAACGTTAATGTTTTCTGGGTTCTTACAGATTGCTCACGTTGTAATTGTGCTCTCTTTGACGCAATTTGTTTTGCTTCTCTTTCATCATCAAAAACAACAAACTTATCTCCAGCTTGTGGTGCTCCGTCTAAACCTAAAATTGATATAGGTGTTGATGGTTTTGCCTCTTTTAGGTTAATTCCTTTATCATCAAACATCGCTCTTACTTTACCACTGTGTTTACCTGCTAACAAGTAATCTCCAATTTTTAAAGTTCCTGCTTGTACTAAGATTGTAGAAACATATCCTCTCCCTTTATCTAATGATGCTTCAACAACAGCTCCAACTGCATTTTTATTAGGATTCGCTTTTAATTCTAAAATTTCTGCTTCTAATAATACTTTTTCTAATAATTCTGGAATTCCTTCTCCTGTCTTGGCAGAAATATCTTGTGATTGTATGCTTCCACCCCATTCTTCAATCAATAAATTCATTGAAGATAATTGTGTTTTCACATTATCAGGATTTGCGTTTGGCTTGTCTATTTTATTGATTGCAAAAATAATTGGGACGCTAGCTGCTTGTGCATGCGAAATTGCCTCTTTTGTTTGCGGCATTACATCATCATCTGCTGCAACTACAATAATGACTAAATCTGTTACTTGTGCTCCACGTGCACGCATTGCTGTAAAAGCCTCGTGACCTGGTGTGTCTAAAAATGCTATTTTCTGATCACCTACATTTACCGAATATGCACCAATATGTTGTGTAATTCCTCCACTTTCTCCATCAATTACATTTGCTTTTCTAATATAATCTAATAAAGATGTTTTACCATGATCCACGTGACCCATTACCGTAATAATTGGCGCTCTATTTTTTAGATCTTCTGGTTTATCAATAACTTCCTCGATAGATTCCTCTACTTCAGCACCAATAAATTCTACTTTATGATTGAATTCTTCTGCAACAATCACTAATGTTTCTGCATCCAAACGTTGGTTCATCGTTACCATCATTCCTAACATCATACATGATGAAATAATATTGGTTACTGGAACATCCATCATGGTTGCAACTTCACTTACAGTAACAAATTCTGTTACTTTTAATATTTTATTATCTAATGCTTGTGCTTCTAATTCAGCATCAGAATGTTCTCTATGAGCCTCTCTTTTATTTCTACGATATTTTGCACCTTTTCCTTTTGAAGATTTCCCTTGCAGTTTCTCTAGCGTTTCTCTTACTTGCTTCTGAATTTCTGCTTCTGTTGGTTCTTCTTTCTTAACGGCTGCTGGTCTTGCTACTCCTCTTCCTCCTCTAAATGGAGGTCTTCCTTGACCGCCTCTATTGCCTTGGCCTGGTCTACTACCTTGACCTGGTCTTGCTGTTGCTGAACCTGGCGCTCCTGCTTTTGTTACAATACGTTTACGCTTCTTTTTAGCGTCTGCATTTGCATCTTTTTTAACTTCAGGTTTCTTTTTCTTAGGTCTTTCAAATTGTTTTAAATCAATTTTCTTTCCTGTGAAATTTGGACCGTCTAACTTTTTATACTGAGTTTCTATTGCTTCTGCATTTTCAGCAGTAACTTCTTCTACTTTTTCTTCTTCTTTTGATGCGTCTTTTTTAGCCTTCGGTTTTTCCTCAACTTTGAAAGCTTCCTTTTCGATTTCAGAAACAGGCTTTTTAACGGCCGGTTTAACAGTTTTTACTTTTTCAATAACTGGCTTTTCTTCAACTGGCTTTTCTACTTCTTTTACCTCTTCTTTTTTAGGCTCAGCAACAACCTCCACAGGCGCTACTTCAACCTTTTCAATAGGCTTTTTTCCGATAGCATCGATATCGATTTTGCCGACAGTTTTAAACTCTAGCTTGTCTGCTTTTGCTTTTAAAACCTCTTCTTTCTTAACGTCTTCCGCTTTTTTCTTTTCTAACTTAGCTTCAAGTTCTTCACGAATAGCTTCCTTCTCCTTACGTTTTTCTTCTCCAACTTCTTTAGATGCAGCTTTCTTGTTTGCATCTGTTTCAAAGCCATCAAGTAAAACTTGATAGACATCACCCGTAATTTTAGTGGTAGGTCTCGCTTCTATTTCGTGACCTTTATCCGATAAAAATTCGACTGCCCTATCAAGAGAAATATTTAATTCTCTTAAAACCTTATTAAGCCTCATTGTTTTGCCTTCAGACATATATTCTTTTTAACTTTATACTTGTAAAAATATACTTTTTACTTTACTTCTATGCGATCTTTAGTCCTCGAATTCTTCTTTCAAAATTCTTTGAACGTCCATAATTGTTTCTTCTTCTAAATCGGTTCTTTTTACCAACTCTGCAACGCTTGTTTCTAAGACGCTTCTCGCAGTATCTAAGCCAATCTTTTTTAATTCAGTAATAACCCAATCTTCTATTTCGTCGATAAACTCTGTTAACTCAACATCTTCTTCTTCTAGACCTTCCCTTTTAACGTCTATATCATAACCTGTTAGCTCACTTGCTAAACGTATGTTTACACCACCTCTACCAATTGCTTTAGAAACTTCTTCTGGTTTTAATAAAACGCTTACACGTCCTTTTTTACCATTTTTCTCTTCTTCAAATATCTCAATCTCCATTGAAGTCACTTTTGCAGGACTTAATGCTCTAGAAATAAATAATTGCTCGTTTTTGGTATAATTAATAACATCTATATTTTCATTTCCTAACTCACGAACAATACCATGAATTCTAGAACCTTTTACACCAACACAAGCTCCTACAGGATCTATTCTATCATCATAAGAATCTACCGCTACTTTTGCTTTTTCTCCAGGAATTCTTGCAACCCTTTCTACAGTAATTAAACCATCAAAGACTTCTGGTATTTCTTGTTCGAATAATTTATTTAAAAAATCAGGTGACGTTCTAGATAATATGATTGCGGGCTTATTCCCTCTTAATTCAACAGATTTTATAACACCTCTTACAGAATCTCCTTTACGAAAGAAGTCAGAACGGATTTGTTCACTTTTTGGTAAAACAATTTCATTCCCATCATCATCTAATAGGATAATTGCATTGTGACGAATATGGTGCACTTCTGCACTATACAAATCACCTTCTAATTCTTTAAAATGTTTAAAGATATTTGTACTATCGTGTTCGTAAATTTTAGAAATTAAGTTTTGGCGTAATGCTAAAATTGCTCTTCTCCCTAAATCTATTAATTTAACTTCTTCCGATACATCTTCACCAATTTCAAAATCTGGTTCAATAAGTTTTGCTTCCGCTAACTCAATCTCTTCATTGTCATCTTCAGAAAAACCATCTGCAACAACAACTCTATTTCTCCAAATTTCTAAATCTCCCTTATCTGGGTTTATAATAATATCAAAATTATCATCAGACCCAAACTTTC
>Ga0115569_10000683_pt1 | contig 26731 bp, 24 predicted proteins | sample COGITO_mtgs_1205_2_FD_87295 | JGI IMG/M metagenome (GOLD analysis project Ga0115569, IMG submission 87295) | Pelagic marine microbial communities from North Sea - COGITO_mtgs_120503 | ecosystem: Environmental > Aquatic > Marine > Epipelagic | place: Germany:Helgoland, sampling site Kabeltonne... | reverse complement strand
TTCATAATAATGATTGATAATTTCATTGTAAAAATAAATGAAATGCGTTTAAGTTTTACTATTTTTACACAAATACTTTTACTGAAAAATGCAAAATACCTCAAAACAATACGATGCTGTAATTGAAGAATGCAGAAGTTTATTTATTAAGAAAATGTCTGATTATGGTTCTGCATGGAGAATTCTGCGTTTACCATCTTTAACAGATCAGATTTTTATAAAGGCCACAAGAATTCGTCAGTTACAAGAAAATCACATTCGTAAAGTTGATGAAGGTGAAAAATCTGAGTTTATTGGAATCATCAATTATTCGATAATGGCTTTAATTCAGTTGGAGTTAGGTATTGTTGAAAATCCTGATTTAAATACTAAAGAAGCGACCGTTTTGTTTGACAAACATAGCAAAATTACCAAAGAATTAATGATGGATAAAAATCATGATTATGGAGAAGCTTGGAGAGATATGCGTGTTTCTAGTCTAACAGACTTAATCTTACAAAAATTATTACGCGTGAAGCAAATTGAGGATAATAAAGGAAAAACCATTGTATCTGAGGGGATTGATGCAAATTACCAAGACATGATTAATTATGCTGTTTTTGCTATGATTCATCTGGGGTAAAAAGATCTGCATGTATATAAAAGGGCACATTTTATAAAAACAAGATTATTTTTTGCAATTTATTGTTTAATATAAAATGCATAATGATTTAAGCAAAAAACCATGATATTAAAACTTATTACACAAATTGCAAGAATTTTAGTAGGAGCCTTATTTGTTTTTTCAGGCTTTGTAAAATTGGTAGATCCAATTGGATCACAATACAAGTTTCAAGAATATTTTTCTGAAGGTGTTTTAAATATGGAGTTTTTAATTCCTTATGCCTTGCCATTTGCAATTTTATTGATTGTGGCAGAAATTCTTTTAGGAGTAATGATTTTAATCGGTTACAAACCTAAGTTTACCGTTTTTAGTTTATTTATTTTAACCTTAGTCTTCTTGTTTTTGACTTGGTATTCTGCCTATTATAACAAAGTTACAGATTGTGGTTGTTTTGGAGATGCTATAAAATTATCTACTTGGGGAACCTTCTACAAGAATATTATTTTAATTGCTTTAATTATCATTTTAGTTGTAAAACTAGAGTTTGTTAAACCCATTTTTCAAGGAAAGATGCCTAAAGTAATTGCCTTTTTATCATTAGCTGTTTTCTTATTTATTACTCAACACGTTTTAACTCATTTGCCTTTAATAGATTTTAGAGCTTATGCAATTGGAAAGAATATTTCCGAAGGAATGGAATATAAAGATGATGGAGAAATCCCACCAGTTCATGATTTTATGCTAGAAGATGAGCAATCAGATTTAGCGCCAGAATTATTAAAAAAAGAAAAAGTAATGTTGGTTATCATCTATGATTTAGAAAAAGTAGATGTTAATGGGTTTCCTGCAATTAAAGAAGTTACAACTAGAGCGATAGCAAAAGGATATACAGTTTATGGTGTTTCGGCTTCTTTTGCAGATGATTTAATGCTTGCTAAAGAGAAATACAATTTACCTTTCAACTTTTTATTTTGTGATGAAACAACTTTAAAAACAATGATTAGAGCAAACCCTGGTGTTGTTATTTTAGACAAAGGGACAGTGGTTGAAAAGAAAAATTGGATAGATGTCGAAGAGTTAGAGTTGTAAATTACTTTTTATGCCTTTGGTTGTGCAACTCAGTAAGAGTTAGTCCTTTCTTTTTCATAAAAAATTTATGTTTGGGGCTTCCAATAATTTGAGCAGAATATATACCTGAATGCCCAGAAAATAAATAAGAAGTTGTACAAGCTAAAGCGATAAAAATACCAGATTCAATTCCGAATAATTCAATTCCCATTATTGTACAAGCAATAGGCGTATTTGTTGCTCCTGCAAAAACAGCGACAAAACCCATTCCAGCTAATAAAGGCATGGGCATTGGTATAAACCAAACTAACACGTTTCCTAAAGTAGCTCCAATAAAAAACAGAGGCGTTACTTCTCCACCCTTAAACCCAGCACCCAAAGTGAAAGAGGTAAATAGTAATTTCAGAATAAAATCATAAGAATTTAGATTTATATTAAAAGCATCTACAATTGTTGGAACACCAAGACCTATATATTTTGTTGTTCCCATGAGGTATACAACAAATGCTAAAATTACACCACCAATTACAGGGCGAAGTGGCGCGTACTTAATACGCTTTTTAAATAAAGTACCCCAAAAATGTGTGGATTTAGAAAACAACATACTTACCAAGCCAAAAATAATACCTGCTAATAAAGACCATAAAATAGTTGTTGGTGTTAAATCAGAAACTCTTGGAATAGTATAATGTGTATGATGAGATATTTGCCAAACATCACAAAAATAGTTTGCGAAAACCGCTGCTAAAAAACTAGGTAAAATAGCTTCAAATCGTATGCGACCAATCACCATTAATTCTAGCGCAAAAATGGCACCTGCTAAAGGTGTTCCAAAAACCGATGCAAAACCAGCACTTATACCGGTAATTAATACAATTTTTCTATCGAAGTCAGAAAGTTTAAAAATTTTAGTAAATTGATCTGCAATTGCACCACCAACTTGTACAGCAGTTCCCTCACGACCAGCAGAACCTCCAAATAAATGCGTAAGAATAGTTCCAATAAACACTAAGGGAGCCATTTTAAAAGGAATTATTTTTTTAGGAGAATGAAATTCTTCAATCAGTAAATTATTTCCTTTTACTACGCTTTCTCCGTAATAATGATAAGATAAACCAATAATAAGCCCACTAATTGGTAGTAATGCAATAATCCATAAATTTGCTTCTCTGTAGTTTGTTGCCCATTCTAAAGTCCATAAAAATACCGCGGAAGCACTACCTGTTAATGCCCCAATAAGCAAACAAATAAAACCCCATTTTAAAAGGAAAAGTAAGGAAAAACTTTGTTCAAACGAAAGAAATATTTTTTTAATTTTATCCATATATAACCCAACTTACTACATAAAATAAATCATTAGAATAAAGTCTAATAGAACTTTAAATAATTCTTTTTTTGCTTTGATTTGCAAAAATAAACAAATAAAAACAAAGGAATTCTGAATCATAAAGAATCATTTTTTTGCGATTTATTTTACTGTTTTAATTTTTATTGTAATTTGGTTTAAAATCAAAATAATGAACGAATTTGTCAATTACCAATCAGAAGAGAATTATGCAATTATTACAATTAAAAATGGAAAAGCAAATGCAATTTCTTTTGAAGTAATTGAAGGATTAAATTTAGGTTTAGATAAAGCAGAAAAGGAAAATAAAGTATTAATTATTACAGGAAAAGAAGGTGTTTTTTCAGCTGGTTTTGATTTAAAGATAATGACGAAATCGCCTGATTCCGCTAAAAAATTAGTAACTAAAGGTTCTAAATTATCTTTAAGAATGTTGTCTTTTCCACAACCAATAATTGTTGCTTGTTCTGGTCATGCAATTGCAAAAGGAGCTTTTTTACTGCTTTCTTCAGATTATAGAATTGGTGTTGAAGGCGATTTTAAAATTGGTTTAAATGAAGTGATCATCGGTATGACAATGCATAACGCTGGAATAGCTATTGCAAAAGCACGCTTATCTGAAGTTTATTTAAACAGAAGTGTAAATAATGCAGAAATTTATAATCCAAAAAATGCATTAAATGCAGGGTTTTTAGATTTGTTAGTTCCAGAGGAACACTTGTTAGCAACTGCTATAAAGGTAGCGGTTATGTTTTCTAAACTCAATAAAAAAGCACACTCGGAAACAAAGTTAAAAGTTAGAAAACAGCATTTACAAGATTTAGAAAAGGCAATTGAATTGGATTTAAAGGCAAATATTTCTTTAAATTCTTAAAAAAAGCATCAAATTTTTACATTTAATTCTTGTCAAGAAACTTTGTTAGAGTTCTTTTGAATGGTAACTTTGACTCTTTGAAAAAGTAGTTTTATAGATTTAAGGAAATGGATATATTATTAAATGTTTTAGGTAATAAGAAAATTAATGAGAAAATCACAATCTCTGGTTCTAAAAGTGAATCGAACAGATTGTTAATTCTTCAGAATTTATTTCCAGAAATTTCTATAGAAAACTTATCAGATTCTGACGATTCGGTGCACATGCAACACGCTCTATCATCGTTAAAAGAAACAATAGATATAGGTCATGCAGGTACAGCAATGCGTTTTTTAACCTCTTATTTTGCAGTTAAAGAAGGTAGAGAGTCTGTTTTAACAGGTTCTGAAAGAATGCAAAATAGACCCATTGAAATTTTGGTAAATGCATTAAAAGATGTTGGAGCAAATATTTCTTATGAGGATAAAGAAGGATATCCACCAATCAGAATTAAAGGAACTAAAATAACAAAGGATAAAGTTCAAATCAATGGAAACGTAAGTAGCCAGTATATTTCTTCGTTATTATTGATTGCATCAAAATTAGAAAACGGTTTAGAAATAGAGCTACTTGGTAAAATTACCTCTGTTCCCTATATAAAGATGACTTTGAGTTTATTGAATCAGTTAGGAATTAAAACTAGTTTTGAAGGAAATTTTATTAAAGTGAATCCTAAGAAATCAATCGAAAAACAAATTGTTGTTGTAGAATCAGATTGGTCTTCTGCTAGTTATTTTTATTCAATTATTGCATTGTCAGATATTGGTTCAGAAATTACATTGTCAGCTTATAAAAAAGAAAGTTTACAGGGCGATTCTTGTTTGGTAGAAATTTATCAGCATTTTGGTGTAGAAACAGTTTTTGGTAAGGATTTTATCACCTTAAAAAAGGTAAAAGAGAGTGCTAAAGAAACTTTAGAAATAGATTTAAAAAGCGCACCAGATATTGCACAAACAATAGCAGTAACCTGTTTTGCAGAAAAAGTAGCGTGTAATTTAATAGGTTTACACACTTTAAAAATTAAAGAAACAGACAGATTAGTGGCTTTAAACGATGAATTAACCAATTTAGGGGCAATAATTAAGGTAACTGACAAAAGTTTACATTTAGAAAAATCTTCAGAAATAAACTCAAACATTTCTATAAAAACATATAAAGATCATAGAATGGCAATGGCATTTGCGCCTTTAGCACTGCGAGTTCCTATTAAAATATTAGAAGCAGAGGTGGTTACGAAATCTTATCAAAAATTTTGGAATGACATGCAACAAATTGGTATTAAAATAGATAAACTTTAAATTAACTCGTCAAACACTTGACAACGCCTATCGCGATATCGTATATTTGCCGCCTTTACAAGCAAATAAATATATGAAATTATCGCATTTTGAATTTGAGTTACCAGAAGAATTGTTAGCAACTTATCCTGCAGAACATAGAGACGAATCTCGTTTAATGGTACTAAACAGAAAAGAACAAACTATAGAACATAAGGTTTTTAAAGACGTTATAAATTACTTCGACGAAGGTGATGTTATGATGTTGAATAATACCAAAGTTTTCCCGGCAAGAATGTTTGGTAATAAAGAAAAAACTGGCGCTAGAATAGAAGTTTTCTTACTAAGAGAATTAAATGCAGAAAATAGATTGTGGGATGTTTTAGTAGATCCAGCAAGAAAAATTAGAATTGGTAATAAATTATTTTTTGGTGAAGATGACAGTTTAGTGGCTGAGGTTATAGACAATACAACTTCTAGAGGAAGAACATTACGTTTCTTATTTGATGGTCCTTATGATGAATTTAGATCCAAATTATTAGAATTAGGCCAAACACCTTTACCAAAAGCAATTGGTAGAGAGGTAGAAGCCATAGATGACGAACGTTATCAAACTATTTATGCAAAACAAGAAGGAGCTGTTGCAGCACCAACTGCTGGTTTGCATTTTTCTAAACATTTAATGAAGCGTCTAGAAATTAAAGGAGTTGAGTTTGCCGAGACTACCTTACATGTTGGTTTGGGAACATTTAGCGCTGTAGAAGTAGAGGATTTATCTAAGCATAAAATGGATTCTGAGCAAATTGATATTTCGGATGAAACTGCAGATAAAATTAACATAGCAAAGAAAGAAAAAAGAAAAGTTTGTGCAGTAGGTACAACAGTAATGAGAACTATAGAATCTTCAGTTTCATCTAAAGGTGAATTAAAAGGATTTAAAGGGTGGACAAATAAATTTATTTTCCCTCCTCATGATTTTAGTATTGCAACTGCAATGATTACGAATTTTCACACACCAAAATCTACATTACTAATGCAGGTCGCTGCTTTTGGAGGTTACGATTTTGTTATGAAAGCTTATAAAGAAGCAATTAAAGAAGAGTATAGATTCTCTACTTATGGAGACGCTATGTTAATCATATAATGCACTCAAGAATATAAAATTAGAAACTGACAATTAATAATTGTCAGTTTTTTTTTTTGGCATTCCCTTTCAGGTCGCGCTTTACATTATATCTTTTTTGAAAACACAAAAAAGGATGTCATTTCAATCGCTAATGCAACCTACTTGCTAGCAAATATAATAACCTCAAATTATATGCGTATTTTTACAGCATTCAATTTTTAATCATTCAATTTTTGATTTTTTAAATACTATTATTTTGGATAAAAAGAAAGACATAAGAGCCTTAACTAAAGACCAATTACGCGATTTTTTTATAGAAAATGGCGACAAAGCGTTTAGAGGAAATCAGGTTTATGAATGGCTTTGGAGTAAGTCTTTGCATACATTCGAAGCAATGACAAATATTTCTAAAGAAACTAGAGAAATGTTAGAAACAAACTTTGTTATTAACCATATCAAAGTAGACTCTATGCAAAAAAGTAAGGATGGGACGATTAAAAATGGAATTAAATTACACGATGGTTTTGTCGTAGAATCTGTTTTAATTCCAACAGAAAAAAGAACAACAGCTTGTGTATCTAGTCAAGTTGGTTGTAGTTTAGATTGTAAGTTTTGTGCAACTGCGCGCTTAAAAAGAATGCGTAATCTAAACCCTGACGAAATTTACGACCAAGTAGTAGTTATAGACAAACAAAGTAGGTTATATCATAATAAAAAGTTGACAAACATTGTTTTTATGGGAATGGGAGAACCCTTAATGAACTACAAAAACGTATTGAAATCAATAGAAATGATTACTTCTCCAGAAGGTTTAGGAATGTCATCTAAAAGAATAACAGTTTCAACTTCTGGCGTGCCTAAAATGATAAAAAAAATGGCTGAAGAAGAAGTGAAATTCAACTTAGCAGTTTCTTTACATTCTGCAATAGATGAAGTTAGAACTTCTATAATGCCTTTTAATACTAATTTTCCATTAAAAGATTTAAAAGAATCCTTAGAATATTGGTATGAAAAAACTCAAAGAACAATTACCTATGAATATATTGTTTGGGGTGGAATTAACGATAGAAAAGAAGATATAAAAGCATTAGTAGAATTCTGTAAATATGTGCCTTGTAAAGTTAATTTAATAGAATACAATCCTATTGATGATGGCGAGTTTCAACAAGCAAGTAATTCTGCTATAAATAATTATATTTCTAATCTAGAAATGCATGATATTACCGTAAATGTAAGAAGAAGTAGAGGTAAAGATATAGATGCTGCTTGCGGTCAATTAGCAAATAAATCGTAAATATAAAATTATTACATTTACATAAGCACTGAAACTAGTTCAACATACATGAAGCCAGTAGAACTTATAAAACTTCCTATTCAAAACGAAATGGAACTCTTTGAGAAAAAATTCAAAGACTCTATGTTGTCTAAAGTTCCGTTATTAAACAGAATCACGTATTATATTGTTCGCAGAAAAGGAAAGCAAATGCGGCCAATGTTTGTTTTTTTGGTTGCAAAAATGGTTTCTGATGGTGGTTTCGATGAGAGAACTTATAGAGGAGCATCTGTTGTAGAACTAATTCATACTGCAACTTTAGTTCATGATGATGTTGTAGATGAAAGTAATAGGCGTAGAGGTTTTTTCTCTGTAAATGCTCTCTGGAAAAATAAAATTGCCGTCTTAGTAGGGGATTTTTTATTGTCTAAAGGATTATTATTATCGATAGATAACGAAGATTTCGATTTACTGAAATTAATTTCTATTGCTGTTCGCGAAATGAGTGAAGGCGAATTGTTACAAATTGAAAAGGCAAGAAAATTAGACATTACAGAAGATATTTATTTTGATATAATTAGGCAAAAAACAGCAACATTAATTTCTGCTTGTTGCGGTATTGGCGCGGCCTCCGTTGGTGCTAGTCGAGATAAAATTCAACAAATGAAAAAGTTTGGAGAATATATTGGCATTGCTTTTCAAATAAAAGATGATTTATTTGATTATTCTGATGAGAAAATAGGGAAACCTACGGGGATTGATATCAAAGAACAAAAAATGACTTTGCCTTTAATTCATACTTTAAATAATTGTTCTGAAAAAGAGAAATCTTGGTTGATTAATTCAATCAAAAAGCATAACAAAGATAAAAAAAGAGTGAAAGAAATAATCACTTTTGTAAAAGAAAACGGAGGATTAGAGTACACAACTATCCAAATGAATAATTACAAAAATAAAGCGATAGCTATTTTAGAAAACTACCCAAAATCAGAATACAAAAACTCTTTATTAACAATGATTGATTACGTGGTTGATCGTAAGATTTAAAATTTAAAACTTACTTTTTTTTAAGAGTTTTTTATTTCCTAATTTTTTATAATTCTAATAATTCCTCAATAAACTTTCTTGAATTAGATAATCTCGGTACTTTATGTTGGCCGCCTAATTTATTATTTTTCTTTAACCAATAATAGAACAAACCTTCTTTAGCTTGATGAATTTTTGGGGTATTTAATGTAATATTTAAGTATCGTTTTGCCTCATAATCTGAATTAATAGATTTTAGAGCATTGTCTAAGACTTCAGAAAAATACCCAATAGATTCTGGGTTTTTAATAAATTCAATCACCCATTCATGTCCGCCTTTTTCTTTTCCTTGCATAAAAATTGGGCCAACAGTATAATCAGAAATTAAGGCATCAGTTTTATCGCAAGCTAGTTTTAAAGCATCCTCAACATTCTCTATATTTAGTTCTTCACCAAAAACATTTATATAATGTTTTGTGCGACCTGTAATTTTAATTCGATACGGATCTAAAGATGTAAAACGAATGGTGTCTCCAATTAAATAACGCCATAAACCACCATTTGTAGTAATAACTAAAGCGTAATCTATTCCTTTTTTAACATCAGCAAGTGTAATGGTTTTAGATTCTTCACCATTATATTCGCTCATCGGAATAAATTCATAGTAAATTCCGTAATCAAGCATTAACAACAATTCTTTAGAATTATTTATGTCTTGAATCGCAAAAAATCCTTCAGAGGCATTATAGATTTCGTAGTATTTAAAATCTGCTTTTGGAATAATTTTTTTGTACTGTTCTCTATATGGATTAAAGTTTACTCCTCCATGAAAATAGACTTCCAAATTTGGCCAAACTTCTAAGATATTCTCTTTTCCTGTTCTTTCTAAAACACGATTTAGCAAAACTAACATCCAACTTGGTACACCTGCTAAACTGGTAATGTTTTCATCAATAGTTTCATCAATAATTGCATCCATTTTCGTTTCCCAATCGCTCATTAAAGCAACTTCTTGACTTGGTGCAGAACTAAAATCTGCCCAGAATGGCATGTTTTCTATAATGATAGCAGATAAATCACCAAAATAAGAACCATTATCTTGATACACTTCAGAGCTTCCACCTAATCGCAAACCTTTACCTGTAAATAACTGTGTATTAGGATTATTGTTTATGTAGTTACACAGCATGTCTTTTCCAGCTTTTAGGTGGCAATCTTCTAGAGCATCTTCAGAAACAGGAATAAATTTACTTTTTGCATTTGTGGTGCCACTACTTTTTGCAAACCATTTTATATCTGTTGGCCAAAATAAATTTTGTTCGCCTTTTCTACAACGTTCAATTAAAGGTTCGAAAGTTTCATATTTTTGGATAGGAACATTTACCGAGAAATCTTTGTGGTTTTCAATCGATGAAAATCTATTTTCTTTACCAAATTCTGTATTCTTAGCCGTATTTATGAGCTTTAGAAGTAATTCTTCTTGTACATCAATAGGATATTTTAAAAACAGCTCTATTTGATGTTCTCGTTTCTTTAAAAACCAAGAAATTATAGAATTGATAATTTGAAACGCCATAGAAATTCGTAAGTTTGTTTAGTTCGATTTTAAAATAAAAATTCCATTAAAATTGAATTTTAAAAGTAGTAAAATATTCAATATGAAGTACCAGGGAGTCTTAAAAAAAATGTTAACTGAAAATGCAGAAGAAATTCAGTATTATTTAGATATGAAAACTGATTTTATAAATATTAATCAGTTGCTGAATAAAGAAATAGCTATTAATTTTGAGACCTATGAATGTTTAAATTGTGGTTTAGAGAAAGAAATTTATAGACAAGGTTTTTGTAAATCTTGTTTTTTTGATACTCCAAATGCTGGTGATTGGATTATGAGACCTGAATTAAGTAAAGCACATTTAGGGATTGAAGATAGAGATTTAGCTTATGAACAATCGGTACAATTAAAACCACATATTGTGTATTTGGCTAATTCTAGCAATGTTAAAGTTGGTGTTACGAGAAAGCAGCAAGTACCAACGCGTTGGATAGATCAAGGGGCGCATGAAGCTATAGAAATTGTTGAAGTTCCTAACCGTTATTTAGCCGGAATTACTGAAGTTGCTTTAAAAAAACATGTAGCAGATAAAACGAATTGGCGAAAAATGCTAAAGAATGATATTGAAGATGCATGTTTGATGGAATGGAGAGACAAACTAAAAGAGTTTATTCCGGAGGAAGCTAAAGAGTATTTTATAGACAATAATATGGAAACACATTTAAATTTTCCGGTGACAAAATATCCGGTAAAGCCTAAAAGCTTAAATTTGAAAAAAACACCAAACTATAAAGGAAAACTAGTCGGAATTAAAGGTCAATATTTAATTTTCGAAGACGAAACTGTTTTTAATGTGAGAGCTAATGAAGGTTTGGTTGTGAATATTGAATTTTAACAAATTATTTCTCATGTAATAATTACTAAATATTGAGATTTTTTAACCAATATAAATATGATGGATAACAACTTATTAAAAGTAGCATTAGCACAAATTACTCCAGTTTGGTTAAACAAAGAAAAGACGCTTCAAAAGATTGAAAAATCAATTTTTAATGCTGCAAAAGAAAGTTGTGAACTCATTGTTTTTGGTGAAGCATTATTGCCAGGTTATCCTTTTTGGGTTGCTTTAACAAATGGAGCAGAATGGGATTCTAAAACTCAAAAAGAAATTCACGCTCATTATATTCGTAATTCAATTACCATAGAAAAAGGCGAATTAGATTCCGTTTGTAAATTGGCAAAAAAGCACAATATTTCTATCTATTTAGGAATTATGGAACGTGCACAAAATAGAGGAGGTCATAGTATTTATTGTTCTTTGGTCTATATAAATCAAAAAGGAGAAATAAAATCTGTTCATAGAAAATTACAACCAACTTACGATGAACGTTTAACTTGGGCGCCTGGAGATGGAAATGGATTGCAAGTACACCCTTTAAAAGAATTTACAGTTGGTGGTTTAAATTGTTGGGAAAATTGGATGCCTTTACCAAGAACAGCGTTATATGGTTTGGGAGAAAATTTACATATTGCAGTTTGGCCAGGTTCTGATCATAATACAAGAGATATTACACGTTTTATAGCAAGAGAATCTCGTTCTTTTGTAATTTCTGTTTCTACGTTAATGAAAAAGTCAGATTTTCCAAAAAACGTTCCTCATTTTGACAAAATAGTAGAAAAATCGCCAGATATTTTAGCAAACGGAGGTTCCTGTATTGCTTCTCCAAATGGAGAATGGCTTGTTGAACCAGTTATACATAAAGAAGGACTAATTATAGAAACGTTAGATTTTAATCGAGTTTTAGAAGAGCGTCAAAATTTTGATGTTGTTGGCCATTATTCTAGACCAGATGTAACTAAGCTGCATGTAAATAGAGAAAGACAAAGTACGGTTTCTTTCAATGATTAAAGATTTTATTGGAGATAAAAAAGACTATTAAAGTTGTTTTTTTGCAAACCAAACTTCTATAGAGTATACGCACACAAGAATTCATAAATTGTATTTAGTAACTATAAATACGGTGAAAAAATATAAAAAAGGAAAAAGGAGAAAGAGCAATCGTTTCTTGCGGAAAAGAAACGTTGGTTTTCATAAAGTAAATTTATACTTCATATTATAATTTAAAAAATGGCAATAATTAAATCTGTAAGAGGAAAATACCCACAAATACCAGAAGATTGTTATGTAGCAGAAAACGCAACTATTGTTGGCGATGTTTCTTTAGGTAAAGAATGTAGTATTTGGTTTAATTCAGTAATTCGGGGAGATGTACATTACATAAAAATAGGTAATAAAGTTAATATTCAAGATGGGGTAGTTGTCCATGCAACTTATCAAAAATCACCAACAACAATAGGTAATAATGTTTCTATTGGTCACAATGCAATTATACATGGTTGTACAATTCATGACAATGTCTTAGTTGGCATGGGAGCAATTATTATGGATGATTGTGTTGTAGAATCTAATTCAATTATTGCTGCAGGAGCAGTAGTTACCAAGAATACAAAAATAGAGAGTGGCAGTATTTATGCGGGAGTTCCTGCTAAAAAAGTAAAAGATATTTCTCAAGAATTAATCTCTGATGAGATTGATAGAATTGCCAATAATTATGTAAAATACTCCAGTTGGTTTAAAGAATAAGTTTTGGGCGTTACACAAGGTCGGGCTTTCACTACTCGCTTTTTTTGAAAAAACAAAAAAGAGCTCAAACATATCTTTCAATCCCTAACGCAAATATAAATGTGAATAAAGCTAAAAACCCGATTTCAATTAAGAAATCAGGTTTTTCAATCAACGAATCAACTAAAACTAGTTATTTATTTTGTTGGAATTTGTTGCGTCTCTTTCTCTCTTTCATTTTATGTTTAGCCGTTCTCGTTCTACTTTTATGCATTTTTTCGAACTTCTCAAACTGCTCTTCGTTTAAAATGTTTTTAATGCTATTTTTCATTACAATTTGATGATCTAATTGTTTGTTTTTGATAGCAAAAATTTCGTCAGAGGTTGGCTTTTCGTTGTTTTCTTTTGATGCTTTTCTTTTTTCTATAAAATCTTTTCTATCCGTCATTTTAGCCATTACGATTGGCTTAATTTGTTGTTGTTGCTTGTCAGATAAATCTAAAGCCAATGTCATTTTTTTTACAGCTAAAGTTGTTTGCTGTTCTATTGTTAATTTAGCACCTTTATTTCCTTTCTTTTTTTGAGCTTGTACTGTCAATGTAAATGCGAATACTAGAACTATTATTTTTACTAATTTTTTCATTATTTATTGTTTTATTATTTTAATTACACTTCTTGGACACTAAAAATGTGAAAAGGTTTAAATTTGTTTCTTGTTTAACAAGTTTTTAACAAAGTAAAGATGAAGAAATTTTTGTGGTTACTACTATTGTTGCCAATGTTTACAATTGGTCAAGACAGTATTCGTGTAGATGTGAGCAATCCGCATGCTACAATTTATACACATTTATATTTTTTACAATCTGATTCTTATGAACCTAAAAAAGCTGCACAAACTATTTTAGGGCTTTCTGAAGAAAAAGCAATTGAAAAAGCTATAAAAATAAAACAAGTTTTAGATGGTAAAGGTTTGTTTGTAGATGTAAATAAAATACCAACAAACCCAAGTTATAAAGATAGCGTTGGCTATTCTTCTTATTTTAGATATGTTTTGTTTCCTCAAAGAATGCCTCAAATTTATTTAGAAAAAACAGGTGAAAGTTGGCACTATTCTTCAGAAACTTTGATAAAAATAGAAGGCTTGTACAAAGAGATTTTTCCTTGGTATGTTCAAAAATTACAGAAATTAATTCCAGTTTCTGGTCATAAAAAGTTGTTAGGAATAGAATTATGGCAGTTTATAGGTTTGTTATTAGTTTTAGTTATTGGATATTTTATCTTTTTGATCGTTAAAAGAATTGTCTTTTTTATTTTAAGAAGAATTCAGCGTTCAGTAACTAAAAATTCAAATATAGAAGTAAATGAAGTTCTTAAAAAATTAGCACACCCTATAAGTTTATTAGTTTTAGTAGCTTTTATTGATAAGATATTCCCATCCTTACAATTTGGTTTAACTACAAATAAATGGGTGTTTTTAGGATTAAATATTGCTGAAACGGTTTTTTGGATTTATGTGTTCTTAAAATTGGTGCAAGTTGTAATGCGAATTTATGCTTTATTTACAGAAAGAACTCATGGAAGATTAGATGATCAGTTAGTACCAATTTTAGATAGTTTTCTTACAGGTTTGGTTATTGTAATTGGTGTTTTTAGATTGTTAGTTCTTTTTGGAGTAGATGCATCAACAATGCTAGCAGGTGCAACAATAGGCGGTTTAGCATTTGCATTGGCATCACAAGATACTGTTAAAAACTTGATAGGAACTATCATGATTTTTCTAGACAAACCTTTTCATATAGAAGATTGGATTGAAGCGGGAGAAGTTGTAGGAACTGTAGAAAGAGTTGGTTTTAGATCTACACAAGTTCGTGCAGCCGATACCTCTGTATATCAGATACCAAATAGTAAATTGTCTGAATTGGTTATTAATAATAAAGGTTTGCGTTTGTTTAGACGTTATAACACTAATTTAGGTTTACGCTATGATACACCACCAGAATTGATTGAGGCATTTGTAAAAGGACTTAGAGAAATTGTTATTGCACATCCAGAAACACGTTCAGATTCTTTTAATATCGAATTTACAGGTTTTGGAGATTCTGCTTTATTAATTATGGTAAACGTATATTTTAAAAGTTTAGCTTGGGGTATCGAGCAATCCTCTAAACACAGATTACATATTGCTATTGTAAAATTAGCCAAAGAATTAGGTGTCGATTTTGCATTTCCATCTACAACAGTTACTATAGAACAGTTTCCCGAAAAGGAAGGTATAAGTATAAAGTACGATATCAATAAAGAAAGAACAGATGCTGTTATAACTAAAGTTGTTAATGATTTTAAAAAAGAAAACTAGTTTTTTATAACATTTTTTTTTGAAGCTATTTCCTGCTTTTCGCACTCGCTTTTTTTACGAAAAGTAAAAAAGAGCTCAAACAATTGCTTCAATCAGGGCTAAACCTAATTTATAAGCTATAGTTATTTCTACAGAAGTTTGTGTTAAAACTATTATCTGTTTTTTGCTTCTTTAAGAATCTCTCTTACAGCAATAGCATAATTTTTAGGATTGCTTGCTTTTTTAATCTTTTTATAAGTTTTATGAGGATTTGAAAAACTCTGAGAAAAGTACTCCCAGAAACCAAGCATTTTCATTTTAATTGGTGTTGGTCCAGAGAGAGCTGCATCATATTCATGATAAATACGATCGTGAAATTCATTAAATATATCAAACCTGTTTTTAGGGTATTCAGTGGTATTGTTTTTAATCATACTTGGTAAAAAAGGATCTGCAATTAAGCCTCTGCCAATCATCCAATGGTCTATAGATTTAAAACGATTTTGTAATTTTTTGAAAGCCGCTACAGAAGTAATATCACCATTATAATACATTTTATGTTTGCTATTATCTAAACATTTTTGAAATGCGTCTAAATCTGTTCCGCCTTTGTAAAGTTGTTTTCCAATTCTTGCGTGAATTGCAATATTTTTTAGTGGGTATTTGTCTAAAATAGGCAAAGTGTTTAAAATTTCTTCAGGATTATCATATCCCATTCTCATTTTCATGGAAACAATAATATCAGATTCATTATGTACTTTATGAAGAATACTATCTATTTTTTCAGCATCACTTATCAATCCAGAACCCATTCCTCGTTTTGTAACCATTGGGTAAGGACATCCTAAATTCCAATTTAATTCTTTGTATCCTAATTCTCTTACATATTTAGAAACGAATAAAAACTCATCAGCATCATTGGTAATAATCTGCGGAATAACCTGAAGTTCTGTATTGTTTTCCAAATCTATATCCCTCTTATAAGAATTTTTAATTACCATTTTTCCATTCAAACGAATATATGGAGAATAAAAAGTATCAATTCCTCCAAAAAAATGATTGAATGCATTTCTGAATTTAAAATCTGTAAAACCTTGTAAAGGAGAAGATAGTAATGTTTGACTCATGTAAAATTTTGAGTTGCAAATATAGAATACTTTTTAGCTTAAATAATATAAGAAGTCCGTCTAGAATAATTATTGAGGGTCTAAAATAGAATCAATTCTATCTATAACATCCTGCAAGTGATAGCGAGTTAAAGTATTTCCTCTTTGAGATGCGTTTTTTACATCTCTTTTAATACGTTTTAACTCACCTCTTGCAACAGATTTTAAATCAGATTGATTGATGTTAATTCCACTACTTTTATAGTAGCCACTGTTTTTTCCTTTTTGATTTTTAGCTTTATTTAATAAATAATCTAATCTATCTAAATATACTCTTTGTAGGTTTCTTCTATAGGTATCAATTGACTTTTTTGAATAAATTTCGCTCCACACTCCTTTTCTTAAATCACTCATCATACCTATTAATGAGTATGCTAAAGAGCCGTTAGAAGTTTCGTTTTCAATCATACGAGCCATTCTCCCTGGATCTAATATATTATTTAAGGTTTTTGATTGTAAAGCACGAACTCTTTCAACAGAACCCGAAAATTCAGTTTTACTGAAAATGTTTTTATCTAACATCCAAGTTGGTGTCTTAAATAATTCATTAATCACAAATTTTAAAGCTTCTTTTTGAGTTTCTTTGTCTACATGTTTATAAACTGCACCTTCTTGATCTGTTGTTTTATACTGTTCATAAACACCGCCAACATTAGCAGTTACATGTCCCATATATCTATTAAATTGACTTAATATTTGTCCATACATAGTAGATAAATTATCATAATTTTCTCCTTTTTCAGAGGTCCATTTTTCTAAATTAGGAAGAATTCGTTGCAAGTTTTTAATACCATAAGTAGAAGCCTTCATAGCATTGTCTCCTAAATCTTCTGTTTGAGAACTTGGGTCTACAACTCCACCAGCTTGTTGATGTCCAAACCTGTACAAGGGATCACCGGCGTGTTTTAAAATCCAAGAATCTAAAATAGGTTTTTCATCTTTAGCATTATAGTCTAATATAGGTCTATATCCCCAAGAAATTGCATATTTATCATAAATACCAATATTTGGCATTAAAGCAACACCTTTATCTTCTGGTTGTGCAACGTAATTAAAACGGGCATAATCCATTATAGAAGGTGCTGTTCCAAATTTTTTGGTAAAACTTACTGAGCGCAAAGAATCTACAGGGTATGCAGAAGAACTTCCCATATTATGGGGTAAACCCAGTGTATGACCCAGTTCATGTGACGATACAAATTTGATTAATTCACCCATTGTTTCTGTTTTAAAATTGTTTCCTCTTGCATCTGGATTAATAGCTGCAGTCTGGATAAAAAACCAATTGTGTAATAAAGACATTACATTATGATACCAGTTAATGTCAGATTCTAGAATCTCACCAGAACGAGGATCACTAACGTGAGGACCATTTGCGTTTGGGATTGGAGAAGCTAAATAACGAATGACAGAATAACGAATATCTTCTGGACTATAATCTGGGTCCTCTTCCTTTGTGGGAGCTCTTTTCGCAATAATTGCATTTTTAAAACCTGCAGTTTCAAAAGCAACTTGCCAGTCATTAACACCTTGAATAATATAAGGAACCCACTCTTCTGGAGTTGCTCTATCTACGTAATAAACAATTTGCTTTTTAGGTTCAACCAATTCTCCTCTTTTAAATTTTTCGATGTCTTCATCTTTAACTTCTAGTCGATATCGATCAATGTAGGTAATTGTCTTACTTTTTTGAGCATCTAATCCATAATCTGTCTGCCCTCTTGTGAACCATCCAACACGTTCATCAAAATAACGTCGTTTCATGGGTACTTTAGGCAATAAAACCATAGAGTTACTCATTTCCAAAGTAATTGACCCCAAAGCACTATTAGATGGTGATTTACTTGCTAAATACGTTTTTACATGTCTAATTTCGATATTTTGTGGATAACTGCTAATTCTGTCTATATAAGAACGTGTTTTATCCATTTTTGTAGCTTCATAAAGTTTTCTGTAAAACCCAGGAAACCCCAGTGGTTTAATATCTTTAGAAAATAATTCAGTAGCATCTATAACGGTAGATGTAGAGTCTCTATTTATGGCTTTAATTGGGAATGAAAATAATATGGGCTCTAAATTAGAATTCATAACAGCTTCATGAACTGGTAAAATAGTGTCTGCCACTACATTGTGTGAAACAATTCTTAAGAGAATTTGTTTATTTTTCTTTTCCCAACGTAAAACTTGAGTGTTGGTTTTACCTCCACCAAATCCAATTCCACTTGCTGTTTTAGCAATTCTTGTAACCATTAACATTTCTCTTTTTAAAAGAGAGTCAGGTATTTCAAAGAGATAATTATCATCTTTTCTATGAACATTAAATAAACCTTTATCAGTTTTGTAACCTTTTGTAACTATTGTATCATAAGGTTTAATTCCATCTTTTTTAGGTTTTGAAGTTGTTTTTGAAATTTCTTTTTTCTTTTTTTTCCAAAATTGAGCATTAGATTTAGTAGAAAAGGTAAAAACGAAAGCAATCAAAAGTAAGTAGTAAAGTCTTTTTTTTATCATAATAAATATTCGGTATAAACAAAGGTCTAAATTAAGAAAACCAAGTATGATGAATTCTTAATAAAAAGTTAAAGACGGATAGTGTTATTAAATAAAAAAGCATCCACAATTAGGATGCTTTTTATTTAATACTTGACTAATTCTTGAGAGCAAAACTCTATTTTTTCAAAAAAAAGATTAGTAAGCTCTTTTGTCATTTCCCTCGTAGAAATTAATGAAAGCTTGGTTTACCACTCTGCGACCGCCAGGGGTAGGGTAGTTTCCTGTAAAATACCAATCTCCTAGATTATCAGGACATGCTTTATGAAGCCCTTCAATAGATTGATAAATAACTTCAACTTCAGCATTAATATCTTCTGTTTTTAACATTTCTGCAATTTTTGCAGAAATCTCTTCAGCCGTAAAAGGTTTATAGATTCCTTTTACATAGTTTACAATATCTTCATCATCTTTAGGTTGTTGTGCTTTACATTTCTTGTAAACATCATCAACAATATGATATTGATTTGTGTCTTTTAATAATTCTAACGCAGCTTTAAAAGCAATAAACGCATCAATTCTTGCCATGTCAATTCCGTAGCAATCTGGGTAACGAATTTGTGGAGCAGAAGAAACGACAACTATCTTTTTAGGGTTTAATCGATCTAGAATTCTAATAATACTTTTCTTTAGAGTAGTTCCACGAACAATACTATCGTCTATAATAACAAGATTATCTGTAGGTTTTACCACACCATAGGTAATATCATAAACGTGTTCTACTAAATCATCTCTACTACTGTCATCAGCAATAAAGGTTCTTAATTTTGCATCTTTAATAGCTATTTTTTCAAAACGAGCTCTTTCGGATAAAATTTCTGTTACTTGTTCTGTGGATAATTTTTTACCTCCTTTTAAAATTTTAGCTGTTTTTTGTTGATTTAATAAATCTTCGGCAGCCTCAGTCATTCCATAAAAAGACGTCTCTGCTGTATTTGGAATAAAAGAAAAAACAGAATTTGAAATATCACTATTTATAGATTTTAAAATTTTTGGAAATACATATTTCCCTAAATTTTTACGCTCTCTATAGATAGAAGCATCACTTCCTCTAGAAAAATAAATACGCTCAAAAGAACAAGATAGTTTTTCTTTTTGCTCTAAAATTTTCTTAATTGAAGTGTCTCCACATTTTTTGATAATTAAAGCATGACCTCTTTCGAGTTCTTTAACTTCATCAATTTTTACATTAAAAACGGTTTGTATTACGGGTCTTTCTGATGCTACTACAACTACTTCATCGTCCTCATAGAAGTAAGTTGGTCTAATACCATTAGGGTCTCTTAAAACAAAAGCATCCCCATGACCAACCAAACCAGCCATGGCATAACCTCCATCCCAATTTTTCGCAGACCTTTTTAATATTTTTTTAAGGCTTAAATTTTCTTCTATATATGGTGAAGCATCTTTTTTATTGAATCCTTCTTTTTTAGCTTCTAGATATAATTTAGAAACTTCGTCTTCTAAAAAATGACCAATTTTTTCCATAACAGTTACCGTATCTGTAAACTCTTTTGGATGTTGTCCTAACTCAACCAATTCTTCTAACAATTGATTAGAATTCGTCATGTTAAAGTTTCCTGCAACAATCAAATTTTTATGTTTCCAGTTACTTTGACGTAAAAAGGGATGTACACTTTCGATACTATTTTTACCAAAAGTTCCATAACGAACGTGGCCTAAAAACAAGTTACCTATATAAGGCATATTTTCTTCTTGCCAAGCTACATCGTCTTTTTTGTCAGGGTTTTGTTCTAAAACACTGTTTAAGCGGTCATTAATTTGGGCAAAAACATCTTGTATTGGTGTTGCTTTGTTAGAGCGAACTCTACTAATATATCTGGTACCTGGTTTTACATTTAATTTTAGACTGGCAAAACCTGCACCATCTTGACCACGATTGTGTTGTTTTTCCATCAATAAATACATTTTGTTGATTCCGTAAAAAGCGGAACCGTATTTATCTTTGTAAAACTGTAGAGGCTTTTTTAATCTAACTAATGCAATACCGCATTCGTGTTTAATTGCGTCACTCATTATTGTTATGTTTTATTAGTTGTTGTGTTGTTGCAATAATAAAAAAAAATCTGCAATAAAAATTGCAGATTAAATTAAGATACCTTTATGTCAAATTGTGTTAATGCTTTAAAAGTTTGCAAACGCGTTTTAACTTCATCTTTGGTAAGCTCTTGCATACGTTCTGTACCAAATTTTTCTACACAGAAAGAAGCTAAGTTAGAACCATATATAATAGCATTTTTCATGTTATTAAAAGAAATGTCTTCAGTTTTTGCTAAAAACCCACAAAAACCACCTGCAAATGTGTCTCCTGCACCTGTTGGATCAAAAACTTCTGCTAAAGGCAAAGCTGGCGCGTAAAACATATCACCCTTATTAAAAAGTAAAGCTCCATGTTCACCTTTTTTAATTACTACGTATTGTGGTCCCATTTCATGAATCTTCTTTGCCGCATTTACTAAAGAATACTCTCCAGATAATTGTCGGGCTTCTTCATCATTAATAGTAATTACATCTACTCTTTTTAAAACAGTATGCAAATCATCTAGAGCAATATCCATCCAAAAATTCATAGTATCTAATACTACTAATTTTGGTCTTTCTGCCATTTGATCTAAAACAGATGCTTGTGTTAAAGGATGTAAATTTCCTAACATTACAATGCCTGAATCTTTGAAGCTTTCTGGCACAACTGGTGTAAATGTTTCTAATACATTTAATTCTGTAATTAAAGTATCTCTGGAGTTCATATCGTTGTGATATTTACCACTCCAAAAAAAAGTTTTACCTTTTTGGTCAACTTCAATTCCATCGGTATTAATTCCTTTAGAATTCATCATGTCTATGTAGGAATCAGGAAAATCTCCTCCTACAACAGAAACAACTCCCGTCTCTACTCCAAATTGACTTGCTGCTAAACCTACGTAGGTTCCGGATCCACCTAATATTTTATCTGTTTTCCCAAAAGGTGTTTCAATTGCATCAAATGCTACTGTACCAACTGCTAATAATTTGCTCATTTCTTAAATTTATTCAGTAATTTTGCACCATAGATGCAAAAATATTTTTCTAGGGCGTAAAAATAAGTTTAAAAAATGACTATCACAGAAATACAAGAAGAAATTATTGATGAGTTCGCTATGTTTGATGATTGGATGGAACGCTATGAGTATATTATAGAGTTAGGTAAATCTTTGTCAATTATTGATGAGAAGAATAAGTTAGATGAGAATTTAATTAAAGGGTGCCAATCTAAAGTTTGGTTGTTTTCTGAATTAGATAATGATATTATTAAATTTTCTGCGGATAGTGATGCTATTTTAACTAGAGGAATTGTAGCGCTGTTATTGAGAGTTTATTCTAGTCAAAAACCAAAAGATATTTTAAGCGCCAATACTGACTTTATTGATGAAATTGGTTTAAAAGAGCATTTATCACCAACAAGAGCAAACGGCTTGTTATCTATGATTAAACACATTAAAATGTACGCAATAGCGCAACAAACCAAAATATCTAATTAAGATTATAAAGATGACGGATAAAGAATTAGAAGAAATAGGAGATAAAATTGTAAATGTTTTAAAAACAATTTATGATCCAGAAATTCCTGTAGATATTTACGAATTAGGTTTAATATACGATGTGTTTGTTTCTGAAGAGAACAATGCAAAAATATTAATGACATTAACATCACCAAATTGTCCTGTAGCAGAAAGTTTACCGCTAGACATTGAGGAGAAAGTAAAATCGTTAAAAGAAATTAACAGTTGTGAAGTCGAAATTACTTTTGACCCTACTTGGACTCAAGAAATGATGAGCGAAGAAGCAAAGTTAGAATTAGGAATGTTATAATTTGGTTTTCATTTCAAAGTTGCAGCTTATGCTAAGAAAATAATGCATGTCGTTTTATGGTGTCGTACTTTGTTTTAAGTTTTTCAACGCCCTCAATATAAATATGATAGTTTTCTACGTTGAAAATAATAATAAAATATGTCAGAAGAAATTATAAATAGAGTATCCAAGAGTAAACTGAAAACTTTTGATTTAGAGGAAATTTATCCTGAAGGTAAAAGAGTTTTATTTGATGTAAAAGATTGGTTGTTTCAAGAGTTAATTTTAAAAGAGACAGATTTTAGAGAATCTGTAAAAAATCACGATTGGTCTCAGTATAAGAACTCGTTTGTTGCGGTTAACTGCTCTGTAGACGCCATAATTCCTTCTTGGGCTTTTATGTTGGTTGCTTCAGAATTAATGCCGTTTGCAAATAAGGTTGTTATTGGTAATTTAGAATTGTTAGAAACGGCTGTTTATCAAGAGTTAATCAGCTTCATAGATTTTAAAGAATTTGAAGATGCGCCCGTAATAATTAAAGGATGTGCAAATAAGCCTATCCCAGATTCAGCTTATGCATTTTTAATAGAAAAATTACAACCAATAGCAAAATCCATTATGTTTGGCGAAGCTTGTTCTACAGTACCGTTGTATAAAACAAAAAAATAATTTCTAATTATGAAAAGAATATTTTTCATTTTTTTCATCCTTTTCACAACAATTCTTTTAGGCCAAGAAGAGAAAAAAAAAGATAGTATTCCTATTTGGAAAATACATGGAAGATTTGCGTTTGTATTTAATCAATCTTCATTTTCTAATTGGGCTTCAGGGGGAGAAAATACAGTTGCAGGAAACTTTAATGTTAATTATGACTTTAATTACAAAAAAAATAATGTTAACTGGGATAGTAGAATAATTACCGGTTATGGTCTAAGCCATTTAAGTGAAAAAGGATATCGAAAAACTGACGATCGCTTTGAGTTTAATACACTTTTAGGTATTAAAGCAACTAAATTTTGGTTCTTTTCATTTATTGGCAATTTTAAAACTCAATATTCTAAAGGTTTCGATTATAAAAATAATACTCAGGTTTCAGACTTTTTCTCACCTGCTTATTTAACCTTTGGTCCAGGAATGCTTTGGAAAAAGTCGGATAAATTAAGTCTTAATATTGCTCCTGCGACTGCACGATATACTGTTGTAAATGATTTTTTCTCTGGAAAATTTGGGGTTGAAGAAGGTGAAAATACTGCTTTTAGTTTAGGTTTTAACCTTTCGGGATATTATAAGTTTGGATTAATGACAAATATAGAGATGGAAAACGTTTTAACTGCATATTCAGATTATTTAGCAAACGTTGGTAATATCGATTTAGATTATCAAACAAATATTCGTTTTAAAGTAAATAGTAATGTTAAAATGCACATGACTTTTCATACAATTATTGATGATAATGCATCTAGTAAAATACAATTTAGACAATTATTTGGTCTTGGTGTAAATTATAGTTTTCATCAAAAAGTTACATATTAATGTTTTTTGTCTAAAGTATAAAAGTTTACTTTTACAAAATTAAAATTAAAATTAAAAAAAAATGAAAAAATTATCAATCTTATTCTTATTGATATTTGTTAGTTTTTCGGCAAATGCACAAACAGCTGAAGAATTAGAAAAAGAACAAGCTCCTAAAAAAGCGAAAATTGCTAAATTAAACGATGAAGTAAAAGCTTTACAAGCAAAGATTGATGCACTTCCAGGATGGAGAAAAGGTGCTTTTGGTACAATTGGTGGGAGCCTTTCTGGTTTTAATAACTGGTACTCGAGAACTGCTCCAACAGCTTCTGCAGGTAATATTGGTATTACAGTAAATGGTTTTGCGAACTTAATTAAAGAAGACTTTTTTTGGAGAAATTCTGCAGCAGTTAATTTAGGATTGGTAAAATTAGATGTAGATGGAGTTTCTGGCGATGAAGGTTTTGAAACAGCTACAGATGTCTTTACATTGTCATCTTTATATGGTAAAAGATTCAATAAAAAATGGGCACTTTCTGGATTAGCAGAATACAGAACAACCATAATAGATAATTTTAATGACCCAAGTTATTTAGATTTAGGTGCGGGTATTACATGGACACCGACAAATAATTTAGTGGTTGTAATGCACCCAGGAAACTACAATTTTGTTTTTAGTAGTGGAGATACTGTTTTTGAATCTTCTTTAGGTGCGAAAATTGTAGCAGACTACACAAAAAAATATGGTAAGTTAAGTGTAAAATCTAACTTGTCTATTTTTCAAAGTTATAAAACTGCTGATTTATCTAACTGGACTTGGACAAACTCTTTTGGTTATACAATCTGGAAAGGAATTGGGCTTGGTTTTGAATTAGGTTTACGTAATAATAAACAAGAAGCGTTAAACAATGCTAAAATTACAGATGCTAATGCAGATTTTAGTTCTGTTGATAATAAAATACAGTCTTATTGGTTATTTGGTTTGAGCTATGCTTTCTAAATAAAATCTTATTTTTTACAGCAACCTCAAAAAGAAATTTTTGAGGTTTTTTATTTTTGTAACTTAGCAATTCAAACTAAATTGTTTATGACTTTATTATTAATTTTTGCGACGATTTCTATCTTTTTTTCTTTTCTGTGTTCTATTTTAGAGGCAGTTTTATTAAGTATTACACCTACCTTTATAAACCTTAAAAAAAGTGAAGGAGCAGAATATGCAAATCAATTAGAAACCTTAAAAAAAGACGTAGACAAACCTTTAATTGCAATTTTAACAATTAATACAATTGCACATACGGTTGGTGCAATTTTGGTTGGTGTACAGGCCAAAGTTGCGTATGCAGAAATATACGGAACTGATGTGAAAGCTATTCTAGGCATTCAAATAACAGAAGATGTTATGGTGGGTGTTGTTTCTACCGTGATGACAATTTTAATATTGGTGGCTTCAGAAATTATACCAAAAACAATCGGTGCAACATATTGGAAACAATTAGCAAACTTTACTTCTAAAGCTCTAAAAGTGATGATTTTTCCTTTAAAATGGACAGGTTTTTTATGGATTTTACAGCTTACAACAAAGCTTATTGGTGGTAAAGGTCATGGAAGTGTTTTAAGTAGAGAAGGTTTTTTAGTGATGACAGAAATGGCTGAAAAAGATGGTGTTTTTCAAGAGAATGAAAGTAAGGTTATTAAAAATTTATTAGGTTTTAAAGAAATAATGGTTAAAGATGTGATGACACCTAGATCTGTTTTAGAAATAGCTGATGAAAGCCAAACTATTCAATCTTTTTATAACGAACAAACAAATTTACGTTTTTCAAGAATACCAGTTTTTGCAGAAAATATTGATGAAATAACAGGCTATTTTTTAAAAGACAATCTATTAGAAGCATTGATTGATGGAAAAGGTTCTGAAACTTTAGCTTCGATAAAAAGAAATATAATAGTTACTGATAGAAATTTATCAATACCTAACTTGTTTGATAAGCTTATTAAAGAAAGAGAACATATTGCTTTAGTTGTAGATGAATATGGCTCTGTAAGTGGTTTGGTTTCTCAAGAAGATGTAATCGAAACTCTATTAGGTTTAGAAATTATGGATGAAAGTGATTCTGTGGCAGATTTACAAGCTCTTGCTAGAAAATCATGGAAAAACCGAGCAAAAAGAATGGGTATAATTAAGGATAAAAAAGATTAGTTTTTCCATATACTTTTTAATTCCTTTTGTTTCTAGTAATTCAAATTTGAAAATAAAACTCCAATTCTCACTTTTTTCTGGTTCGGTAAAATATCTAAGAATATAGTCATGTACATTTTTTTAAGCCCAAAGGCTTTTGTTTATTTATCTTTATTTTGTTTGTAATTGTTAATAAGGTTAAAAACTCTTTTACAGTCTTTAATTTTTATTTTATCACTTCAAGTAAATTGAATATTTTGGAATATTGATTACTTTCTATTCCCCTTCTTTATATTCGTAATATAAAAAGTCATTATACGGAAAACGTTT
>Ga0115569_10000679_pt1 | contig 26787 bp, 24 predicted proteins | sample COGITO_mtgs_1205_2_FD_87295 | JGI IMG/M metagenome (GOLD analysis project Ga0115569, IMG submission 87295) | Pelagic marine microbial communities from North Sea - COGITO_mtgs_120503 | ecosystem: Environmental > Aquatic > Marine > Epipelagic | place: Germany:Helgoland, sampling site Kabeltonne... | reverse complement strand
GTTTGAGGATTAAGAAATTAGTACAACACATTCCTTCAGTATCTTACTACACCGTTCCGTTGCATCTCCAACCAGTATTTCAAAATTTAGGCTATAAAACTGGCGATTTCCCTGTCGCTGAAAAAGTGGCAAACCAGTGCCTAAGCTTACCCATGAGCCCTTATTTAAATTGTGATGACCAAAATAAAATAAATAAAGAAATACTAAATTTAATAAGATAAAAATTTATGAAAATTGACGGATCTAAAATTCTTGTAATTGGTGGCGCAGGCTTCATCGGAAGTTTTGTGGTATCAGAATTACTAAAGACAAAGGTGGGTAAAATTATTATTTATGATAATTTTGCCCGAGGGAAAGAAAGTAATGTTTCTGACAATCTGCAAGATCCCCGTTGTGAAATTTATCCGAACGGAGGGGATGTTCGTGATGTAGATATTCTAAACGATGCGATGCAGGGATGTGATGCAGTTATTCATCTTGCCGCAATGTGGCTCTTGCATTGTAAAGATTTTCCTCGCACCGCTTTTCATGTAAACATAGAGGGCACATTCAATGTCTTGGAAGCATGCGTAAAAAACAAGATCAAACGACTGGTCTACTCATCATCTGCCTCGGTTTACGGAGACGCCTCTGAGGTGCCAATGACTGAAGAGCATCCATTTAATAATAAGAATTTTTATGGTGCTACTAAGATTGCTGGCGAAGCTATGTGCCGGGCATACTATGATCGATACGGTTTAAGTTATGTAGGACTCAGATATATGAATGTCTATGGCCCGCACCAAGACCAAACTGCTGCCTACACGGGAGTCATTCCAATCATGCTTAATAAAATTGATGCAAATGAAGCGCCGACCATTAATGGAGATGGCACTCAGGCGTATGATTTCATTGATGTCGAAGATGTTGCTCGCTGTAATATTTGCTCTTTAGAATCTGAGGCTGTTGATGAATTTTATAATGTGGGTACAGGTGTACAAACGAGCATCAAAGAATTATGCGATTCTATCCTCGACTTGAAAGAGTCCGAACTAGAAGTTACATACAATCCCTACAATGCTGATGATGCGAGAAGACTTGTGCAGAATCGTATAGGTTGCCCTAAGAAAGCATCAGATGATTTAGACTTCAATTATAAATACGATTTACGAACCGGTCTCCAAAGGTTGATCGATTGGCGAGAAACTCATAGCCCTGAAAACCATTGAATATACCTATTGCTAAAACAAACCTTACCGAAGCAGAAATTAATTCTGTTCTCGAACCGTTGCAGTCAGGTTGGCTTGTACAAGGACCCAAAGTAAGAGAGTTCGAAGAGAAGTGGTCTGCCTTTACAAGTTCAGCACAATCCATTGCTGTTACCTCGTGCACTAGTGGACTTCACCTTTCTCTTGCGGCCTCAGGTTTTGGTCCAGGAGATGAAGCGATCGTTCCGGCCTTTACTTGGATCTCCACTGCGAATGTGGTTGAACATTTGGGCGGTAAAGTAGTTTTTTGTGATATTGATTTGAAGACCTTTAATATAGATGTTGATCAAATTGAATCAAAGATTACCGATCGAACGAAAGTGATTTTCCCTGTCCACTTATTTGGTCTTTCTGCGGATATGGATCCGATTCTTACATTGGCTAAAAAATACAACTTGTTCGTAGTGGAAGACGCTGCATGTGGATTTGGAGCCAAGTACAAAGGACTGCATGTAGGAAACTTTGGAAATACCGGATGCTTTAGTTTTCACCCCAGAAAAGCGATTACTACAGGCGAGGGTGGAATGGTTACGACAAATGATGCTGATCTTGCTGAAAAGATTAGGAGATTACGGGATCATGGAGCTGCTATGACTGACCTTCAGCGCCATCTTGGAGCAAGACCCTATTTATTAGCAGATCATCCTGATGCCGGCTATAACCAAAGGATGACTGACTTGCAGGCGGCCATTGGTTCGGCTCAAATGGATAGAGCCGAAGCTATTGTCTTCGAAAGACAAGGGTTGGCAAAAAAATATGATGATGCGTTTGGTGATATGGAGTGGCTGCAAACTCCTTTATGCCCCGAAGGTTACGAGCATGGATATCAAAGTTATCCCTGCTTATTCATGCCAGAGGAAATTTCTTTTTCATCGATAGAGGATATTAACACTAAAAGAAATGAGTGGATGGATGATTTACAAAAATCAGGTATTTCAACTCGTCCGGCAACACATGCTGTTCACATGCTCAGCTTTTATAAAGAGAAATACAACTTACGACCAACTGATTTTCCTAACGCACACGCGGCAGATCATTGTAGTATATCCTTACCTCTTTTTCATGGTATGACGAAAGAAGAGCAGGATTTCGTAATCAAAACAGTTAAAAAAAAATATATCCAGTAAAAGTTATGCCAAAAGATTTAAGTCAATTAAACATTTTCAGTAAAAACGTTGAGCTAGTAAATGGTGTCTATTTAAACGATTTTTCAGATAAGGAAGTCGACGGAGATAAAATTCAAACTAACGCAGCCTTTAGTACTAAATGGGCCGCCTTAAAAGAAAATGATGATGATAACGAATCTTGGAAAAACTTTGGTAAAAATTGGTATCTGAAGCTTTACGGTTTTGAAAATGAAGATAATTTAAAAACTTTTTTATCTGATAAATCTCTGGTTATCGATGCTGGATGCGGAAAGGGCTACAAAGCAGCTTGGTTTGCCAAATTGTCACCCAATTCAACCGTCATCGGAGTTGACTTTTCAACTTCTGTTTTTGAAGCTGCAAGAAGATATAAAGATATTGAAAATCTTTATTTTATCCGATCAGACATTGCTAATATGCCTTTCAATGAGTCGTGTTCTGACTTTATAAATTGTGACCAAGTAGTTCACCATACTCCCAATCCTCCCAAAACTATTAAAGAGTTTAGAAGAGTCTTAAAGAAAGACATGTTTCTCTCTAACTATGTATACGCTAAAAAAGCTTTACCACGCGAACTTCTTGACGAACATTTCAGGTCTGCATCGCATAATTTGACAGATGATCAACTTTGGTCCCTCAGTGAAAAACTCACAGGGTTGGGAAAATTACTAAGTGATTTAAAAATAACTCTTGATTTTCCTGAGATTAAGGAACTCGGAATTAAGGGAGGTAAGCAAGATCTTCAAAGATTTTTTTATTGGAATTTCTTTAAATGTTTTTGGAGTGAGGAATTTGGTTATGATGCATCAGTTTCCTGTAATTTCGACTGGTATGCTCCATCGATTGCCTTTAGATACAGTCGCGAAGAATTTCTCGCTATGAGTAAGGATGCTGGATTTGAAAATACTTTTTTACATGCCGAAGAAGCCTGTTATTCCGGTCTTTTTAAAGCTTATTAAAATACATAATGTGTGGAATTATTGGTCAGATAAATTTTGACTTTAGCCCAGTTTCTCCAGTCATTCTTAAAAAAATGACTGATGTGATTAAGCATAGGGGACCAGATGGTGAGGGCCATTGGACTGAAGGCAACATTGGTTTTGGACATCGCCGATTATCTATCATTGATCTTTCTCCAGCGGCTCATCAACCAATGATATCTGCGGACCATAGGTATGTTCTTACATACAATGGAGAAATTTATAATTTTCGCGAACTAAGAACTGAATTGGAGGCAAAAGGGTACTGGTTTCGTTCTCAAACGGATTCTGAAGTAGTTTTATATTCTTTAGCTGAATGGGGAACAGATGCTCTTTTGAAATTTAATGGAATGTTTGCATTAGCCTTTTGGGATCGCAAAGAAAAAAATCTTTTGTTGGCTCGTGATCGTTATGGAATCAAGCCCCTCTATTATTTTCAAAATGATAAAAAATTAGTGTTTGGCTCGGAGCAAAAAGCGTTACTCGAGCAACCTTGCTTTGATCGAGTAATTAACAAGAAGGCACTACTCGAGTATTTCACATTCCAGAATATTTTCACAGATCAGACACTTTTGGAAGGAATTCATCTTTTACAGCCAGGTCACTATGCAACCATTGATCTTTCACAGAATTCTAATCACCTCCGATTCGTTCAGTACTGGGATTACCATTTCAGTGAGCCAGATACACCGGTTGATAGAAGAGAATATGTCGAAGAACTGGACCGCTTGTTTCAACAAGCAGTCAGCCGACAGTTAGTCAGTGATGTTGAGCTTGGTAGTTATTTAAGTGGCGGGATGGATTCAGGTTCAATAACTGCGTTGGCAGCTTCCAACTTTCCATATCTAAAAACGTTTACCTGTGGTTTTGATCTTAGCTCAGCCTCTGGAATCGAATTAGCATTTGATGAAAGAGCAAAGGCAGAGGCAATGTCTGCAAAGTTCAAGACCGAGCATTATGAAATGGTACTAAAAGCTGGCGATATGGAGCGTTGCTTGTCCAACTTAGCATGGCATTTGGAAGAGCCAAGGGTAGGGCAAAGTTACCCCAATTTTTATGCGGCTAAATTGGCAAGCAAGTTCGTGAAAGTTGTGCTTTCCGGTGCGGGAGGAGACGAATTGTTTGGTGGCTATCCTTGGCGCTACTATAGAGGTGTTGGAGCGAAAAATTTCAAGGAATACATAGACGAATATTATTCATACTGGCAGAGGTTGATTCCTAATGCAGACATATCAGAGGTGTTTGCACCTGTATGGGGGGATGTGAAGGATGTTTGGACCAGAGACATATTTGAAGATGTCTTTTCTAATCATGCAAATTCACTAGACAAACCGGAGGATTTCATTAATCACTCCTTGTATTTTGAAGCGAAAACTTTTCTTCATGGACTATTTGTCGTGGAAGACAAACTTAGCATGGCTCACTCTCTTGAAACACGCGTTCCATTTATGGACAACGATTTGGTCGATTTTGCTATGCAGTGTCCCGTAAGTCTTAAACTCAATAATTTGGGAGAAGTATCTACCTTAAATGAAAATGAAGTTGGAAGAAAGCCAAACAAATACTTTCAAAAGACAAATGATGGAAAACAAATTCTTAGAGATATGATGTCGAAATATATTCCTGCAGAAATCGTAGAAGCTAAGAAACAAGGCTTTTCATCTCCTGATGCTTCGTGGTTTAAGGGGGAATCAATCGAGTTTGTGAAAAAAAGATTGCTTGGACGGAATAATCATTACGGAAGTATAATGGATACATCCACTGTGCACCGTTTAGTAAACGAACATGTCAGTGGCGAGAAAAATAGAAGACTTTTGGTTTGGTCACTTTTGAATATTGAAGAGTGGATTGAACAGTATGTCTAAGCAGATTCCTGAATTCGCTTTTTGGGGATGCACTAATTTCAGCAAATCTCTACTTTGATTACTAATTAAATAAATTATAAAAATATGAATATACTTGGTATTTGTAATGCAAACAATTCTGGTGCTGCCTTAATTGTTGATGGTAAAATTATAGCAATTGCTAATGAGGAAAGGTTTAGTCGTAAAAAATTTACTCGTGAATTCCCAGTAAATGCTATCGATTACGTATTGAAAGAAGGTTCATTAAGATTAGAGGATATTGATTACCTCGGGTGTGGTGCCTGGAATGGTATTGATACTTTTGAGACTCTACCACAATTCATTGATGACATATCTAGTAAATCACTTGAAAATTCTTTTACTAAGCAACATGTTTTTAATAGATTTCATTCAACGTTAGAGTCTGATTCGAATGCTAAGAAATTATTGGTAGAAGGCTGCATGAATTATGGTATTAATCCTGATGAAATTATTTATTGTGATCATCATTATTCCCATGCATTGACCGCATTCTACCCTTCGGAGTATGAAGATGCAGTCGTATTAGTTGCAGATGGTAGAGGCGATTTTCGTTCTATCTCAATATGGTCTGCATCAAGGGAAAATGGTCTTCAATGCCTTCATTCGGTATCAGAATTAAATAGCTTGGGAGCAATGTATAGTTACATTACGAAACTCCTAGGATTTATCCCAGATAGGCATGAAGGAAAGGTGACCGGATTAGCGGCACATGGAAAACCTCACCATCTTCTTGAGGAATTTTTATCTGCTATTACTTTTAACCCAGAAAATGGGGGAGTTGATACAAATTATGGCGACTTCTACCTTCCATACATCAATGCAGATCTTAAAGCATTAGAAAAACTAAAAGATAAAGTTTCAAATAGTGATTTTGCTTTTGCTGCTCAGATAATCTTAGAGGATGTCTTATGCAAGTACTTAAGTTTCCAACTGAATAAATTTTTTAATAACAAAAAAATTAATCTTTGTTTGTCAGGTGGATGTTTTGCAAATGTAAAATTAAATTTTGAGCTCTACAAATTAAAACAGGTTGAAAAAATTTATATCTCTCCAGAGATGGGTGATGGAGGCAATGCTTTTGGCGGAGCTATCAATTGTATGATACGATTTTCGGAAAAAAAATACTTACAAATGCCTAACGTGTACCTTGGTCCTAGTTATAACGAAAAAAGGATTTTGGAATATTGCAATCAACATAAATTAAATGCATCGCAACCAACCAACCTTTTAGACCTAATTGCAGAAAAATTAAAAAACTCAGAAATAATTGGTTGGTTTACAGGAAGAATGGAATATGGTCCAAGAGCACTTGGTGCACGGTCTATACTTGCGTCTCCTACAGACTCATCGATTAATACATCACTCAATAAAAGGTTAAATAGAACGGAATTCATGCCATTTGCACCAGTTACTACAGATAAATTAGCACGCTTATGTTTTAAAGATTGGAAACCCACAGATGTTGCATCAAGGTTTATGACGACTTGCTATGAATGTACAGAATTCATGAATGAGAAATGTCCAGCAACTGTACACATCGACAATACAGCAAGACCGCAAGTAGTACGAAGAGAAGATAATGAACGCTATTATGATCTCATTACCAAATTTTATGAATTAACGGGGATTCCTGCTTTAATTAACACAAGTTTTAACAATCACGAGGAACCTATAGTGTGTACACCTGGAGATGCTATGTCTTCTTATTTGATAGGAAATGTAGACTTATTAGTTATCGATAAATTTTTAATAACAAAATAACAAACTTTGAGAATTTAAATTATTTTTTCAACAAATTTACATTAAGTAATTATATCTAGATTAAATTTTATTTCTAATTATAATCATTTTAAAAAAATTCAGATCAGATAAACTAGAGTGAAGAGAAAATTTTCAACTATCTCAACAATCGATCTAGATAAACCATATAGTTGGCAAGACCCTTCTTTTATTACGCTAGATATTGATTGGTGCCATGACGAAGTTTTGGCTTACTCGATCAACTTATTAGAGCAAGCAGGTGCTAGTGCCACTTGGTTCGTCACGCATAATACTCCTTTGCTTGAAAGGTTGAGAGCGAACCCAAAGTTTGAGTTAGGAATTCACCCAAATTTTAACTTCTTATTGCAGGGAGATAGCCGCAATGGAAGAGATGCTGAAGAAGTCGTAGTTCGCATGTTGGAGATTGTTCCTGAAGCAAAGAGTGTACGCAGTCACTCCATGACACAAAGCTCGCATTTATTGAATCTTTTTAAAGATAAAGGATTACAATATGATTGTAATCATTTTATACCCTTTCAGGCGAATATTGAACTAAAACCATACCGTTTATGGAATAACCTTATTAAAGTTACTCATTCGTGGGAAGATGATATATCATGTATATGCGGTGGACACAGTACTTCTTTAGTTAACCAAGGGGCAAACCAATTGAACGTATTTGCATTTCATCCCATACATATCTTTCTAAACACAAAAGATTTAACTTTGTATGAACAAACTAGATCAATTCATCATCGACCAAATGAAATGATAAAAATGAGATGCTTAGAAAAAGGAGCAAGAAACTATCTAGAGTGCCTATGGGGCATTGATTAGTTTTGGTACAAATGATAAAACCATATTAAATGTATCTATAAATAACCTAAATGCTACAAATAAAAAAGAACATGTATGGGTAATATTATAACTAAAGAAATATTAAATAATTCATCAAACATTATTAAGCAAAAAAAAGATATTGGATTTTTTAACAGAGTCTGGGCAACTGATATAAATGTCTATTTAGATAGGATAAAATCAATTGGTATGTACAATCTTGAATCTGTTTTAGATGCTGGATGCGGATATGGTCAATGGACTTACCCTCTGGCTCAATTGAATAAGAAAGTGTTGGGAATCGATGTAGATAAAAATCGTATTGAAGTTGTAAATCAAATAGTACGCCAAGCATATTGTGAAAATATATCTTTGGGTGTGAGTGATATTGAAAATATAAATTATCCTAAAGAGACATTTAACGGAATCTTTTGCTATAGTGCTCTAGTTTTTACAGATTATAAGAAAACACTTCAAAATTTCTACAATTTATTGAAACCTGGAGGGCATTTTTACTTTTCTACTAATGATATTGGATGGTACTTATATAATCTTTCTAATGACCACAATTCGACCGATGACTTTTCAACAAAAGAAATGGCAATGAGTGCCATTGATAATACTATAAAGTATTTTACAGGAGATGTATATGATAGGCAAAAACAAATTGCTATGCCCAAGGAGCATGTAAAAAAGTTATTATTTGAAATTGGATTTGAATTAATTGAGATAAATGGCGATGGAAAAATCGATATAAATGGTGAAAAAAAAGGTGTGCCCTTCTTTGAAGATTCATTTAATGGATTTGCAATGGTTTATGAGGTTTTATGCAAGAGACCACTTCAACGTTTATAAATAATACAAAATAAAACTATTTATAAAATACATTTGATGTAGTATATATGTTACAAGATTCAATATTTCTTATTATTTTGACTTTTATTTTAAGAATAATACCAAAATTTTTTAATAACAAGATATCAAGTGATGCTTGGTACCACATAACATGTGCGGATAATATTAGAAAAAATAAACATGGAATTCCTAAAAATTTAGAAGGGTACTTGTTGCCGAGCGGATATAATTATCCTTTTGTTTACCACTTTTTACTTTCTTTTGTTTCAACACAAACGCTAATAAAATACGAAAGAATATTTAGTGGCTTAATTGATGGAGTTCTAATCTTAATATCTTATGTTATGTTTGACCAAGTACTTGGAGACAACAACATGGCTTTTGAAATTTCCATACTATTAGCATTTTCTCCTACACTATTAAAAGTTTCTTCAGGACCTAGAGCATATGATTTAACACCAAGAGTATTTAGTGAGTTAACGACATTAATATATTTTTTATCAATGTATCAGTTTTATTTAAATTCTGATTACCTCTTTTACCTTATAGCACTATTTTTCGGTACTGTTTCATTCTTGACTAATAAATTTAGCATTCAAGTTATACCAATATTTTGTTTGTTTATGGGAACATACCTTGGGTCAACTGAGATTCTAGTTTCTCCTCTGTTTATATTTGTTTTAACTATAATATTGTCTAACGATAGATATATAAAAGTGGTTAAACAACATTTTAATCACTTGTATAAATACGCGACGGTATTAAAAAATGAAGATAGCTTTTGTGTAAAGCATTTTAATAGTATTTTTCAGTACAAGCAATTTTTCCGGTCCTTAATTACTCTTCAGTTCAAAGCTGCCTTCAAGATATTGAATGCAAATTTAGTGTATTTTAATTTTGCTTACAAAGATTTTGAATTCTTTATTTTATTAGCACTAGTTAGTTTTGGAGGTCTTTCATATTTAGATGGTGTAATAAGTAATGATAGTTACCTTGCTGCTTGGCTTATCTCCGGTATTTTGACTTTTGTGATTACTGGAACATATTCATTTAAGTTTCTAGGTGAGGCAGATAGATATCTTGAGTATGCAATTTTTCCACTATATATCTCTTTATCTTTAGTATTTAAGGAGTATTTTCTAGTGTTACTTGTGATTTTTATATTATCATACTTATATAACATTTACATGTTTACTCGTGCAAAAGGCCTGAATTTGCGTGATCTTTATTGTGCTACAAAATTTATAAGTTATAATTATAATTGTAACGATTATAAGTTGCTTGGTCTAATAAGTCATTCATCCTTTTATCAAGGAAAACTTCTAACCGGTTTGGATACTATGGTTTCTTCAGCATCAGAGTTTTCTAAAACAAATTGGAGAAATAATCTTTGGGACAAATATTATAAACCTGAATACCCAGTTAGAACTAATGATTTTGAATGGATGCAACAAGAGTTCGGTGTAAATATCATCCTTGCTTATCAACCATATATTGAGAGTGTCATGCTATCTCATAATCATAAATACAACTTCGGTGAATACACTGAGGTCTTCAACAAGAATAACTTCGTAGTGTATGTGAAGAATTGATTAAAACTATTTTAAAAGACAGTTTCTTATACGGTATATTAAATTCTGTTAATAAGTTCCTTACTTTTTTAGTATTTTTTATTTTCGTAAAATACTTCTCAAAAGAAAATGTCGCTATTTTAGATATGATCATGATTTATTCTTCTATTATTTCGATATTTTTCTCTATGCAACTGGAATCATCATTTGCGAGATTCTATTTCAATGCAAAAGAGAATAATGAGCACTTTGACCACCTCAAAACTATAGCCTATTTGATGGGAGTGTTTGCTTTGGTCTATTCGGTTCCGTCATACTTTGCCTTCAATTTTCTCTTTGCTAATTACTTTATCGATTCTTTTTCATACATCTTTCCGATTATATGCTTTACAGCTTTTTTGCTCAATGTAACGAGTCTTGTTAATTTACATTTTAGATATAACTATGAACGGAGAAACTTCGTCATATCAAGTTTGTTATTCCCTATCACATATTTAGTTATTATTGGTGTTTACCTGCTTGTGCATGAAAGTATAAACTTTTTTATTGTCTTTGTCGCTCAAGGAATTGGACAACTCATTGTATTGTTGTTTCAAATTATGCTTGTCGGAAAAAAGCTCCTTGTTGCTAGCTTCCAATCTAAAAATCTGAAAAGCATATTTAAGTTCTCAATCCCAATGCTACCTATGTTTTTTTTGATTTTTGCAAATGATAAAGCTGTTATTTATATTTTACGAGAGTTTATTCCACTTGAGCTATTAGCAGATTTTTCTCTAGCTACTAAGTTTCTTGCATTCTTATCACTCTTTTTCTTTGCATTACGGATTGCATTAGAACCAAAAGTTAATCGCTTCGTGAGTTTCCCGAACGACGATAGAAGGAGTGAATACAGAATGTATGTTAATATTTATATCGGTTTTAGTCTTGTTTTGTTAGTCATTTTCATGCTTGTTGTGCCTTTAGTTCAACAGTATTTTTTCCCAAAATTTACAAATGCATATAGATGGTCAATTATTTTGGCTATTAGTCTGATATTGCTATATATGGGGGCGTATATGACCCCTGGATTCAGTATAAGAAAAAGAATGGATATAAAACTTTTAATTGTATTGGCTCAAGTTACTTTTAACTTTGTCGGTTTCTATTTCGTACTTAAAAATGGCTATGATGTTTTTTTTGCATTGAAGTATTTGGTGCTGGTTAATTATATATTTTTGTTAATTCAGCACTACTTTTCTAATAAATTATACAAAGTATCTAATGAATATCTTAAAGCAACAGCTTTATTTTCATTGGTTTTTATAGTGTGAAAAGCGATAGTTATAATCTTTTATTCTGTGGTGATTTCGCACCATGCCGAGGTTTCGAAGATTTTGTGTTAGACAAAAAAGAACATATTTTTGGCGATTCACAAACTCTGATAAAAAATGCTGATCTATCTTTCGTAAACCTAGAGTGTCCTCTAACAACCTATGCTTCAAGCATATGTAAGTCTGGTCCATCATTAAAAGCTGATCCTGATTGCGTTCATGCACTTAAATTCTTCAGTCTTATTGGTCTTGCTAATAATCATATCATGGATTTCGGTAAAGATGGTTTACAAAGTACATTGGAGGCTTGTGAATCTATTGGCGTTCCAACTACAGGTGCCGGTGTTAATATAAAAGAAGCTAAGAAGCATCATATAATAACTGTCGGCAATCTATCAGTTGCCATCATCGCAATTGCAGAACATGAGTTTAACCAAGCAGGGGATAATGCAGGTGGTTCTGCACCAATTGATGTCATAGATAATTATCATCAAATAATGCTGGCTAAAAAGCAGGCTGACATTGTCATTGTTACCCTTCATGGTGGTAATGAGTATTTCCCATACCCTCGACCTGGATTACGGAAGCTTTGCCAACACTATATAGATTTAGGCGTTGAAACTGTTATCTGCCATCATCCGCATGTGCCAGGTGCTTATGAATATTATAAAGGTAAGCCTATATTTTACTCTTTAGGGAATTTGATATTTGATAATCCGAAACCTACTAAGGATTGGGATCTAGGTTACATGGTTAAACTTGAAATCAATAAAGAAAAAAAAATTATATCTAACGCAGAAATAATTCCTTACGAACAATCAGTAGATATAGGTGGTATAAAGCTTTTAGTTGGTGAAGAAAAAGACCGACTTATAAACAGGATAGAATCTGGCCGCATGACTTTGGAGAATGATGAAACATATATAAAAGAATGGCAACGCTTTGTTGAAATGAAAAGTAGTAGTTATCTTCTTACGCAGTACTCACCTATATTATTTAGAGGCATTGGATTTTTATCTAGGAAAACACCATTCGAAAAACTTTTTATTAATTCAAAAAATAAACTTAGAAAATTAAATTTAATTAGATGTGAATCTCATCATGAACTTTTTAAATGTATATTAGAAAATATGCACGATATTAAGAGATAGTAAATTGATCGCTATACATCATCGAAAAGATTCATTTTCGCAAAATTGGATCGATTTTTGTAAAAATAAAAACATAAATTGCAAAATAGTTGATTGCTACGATAACGACATTATCGATCAAGTAAAAGATTGTGATGCGTTAATGTGGCATTGGTCCCATACTAACCACAAAGATCTTCTTTTTGCCAGGCAATTAACCTACTCCCTCGAGATGATGGGGAAAGTAGTGTTTCCATGTTCTAAGACGGCTTGGCATTTTGATGATAAGGTTGGGCAAAAGTACTTATTGGAAACTGTAGGTGCACCTATCATAAACAGTTATGTATTTTATGGAAAAAAAGAAGTATTAGAATGGTTAAGTAGCACAGAATTCCCAAAAGTTTTTAAACTTCGTTGTGGTGCATGTTCTTCAAATGTTAAAAAAATATGTTCTAAAAGAAAAGCGAGGAAATATATAAAAAAAGCATTTGGGGCGGGTTTCAAAGCACGAGAAAGAATTGATTTTTTGAAAGAGAGGTTGTGGCATTTCAGAAGAGATAAAAATATTAAATCGTTCTTAAATATATCAAGGGGAATTGCTAGATTGATTATACCATCAAAAACTTTGATTAACCTTCCGAAACAAAGAGGTTATATTTATGCTCAGGATTTTATTCCTAATAATAATTATGATATAAGAATAATTATTATAGGGAATAGAGCTTTTGCCATCAAGAGGATGGTCAGGGCAGGGGACTTTAGGGCTTCAGGAAGTGGTGACATCATTTATGATATGAAGCAAATCCCTTTAGAATGTGTTAAAATATCATTTGAAATAACCAGCAGATTAAAGGCACAATGCTTAGCGTTTGATTATGTGCTTTTAGATGGAATTCCTAAAATAGTAGAAATAAGCTATGGCTTTAACCGATTGGGTTATTTGGATTGCCCGGGATACTGGAATAGTTCTTTAGAATGGAAGCCTGGCAAGTTTACACCAGAAAACTTCATGGTGGAGGATGTGATAAGCCAAGTCGACATTAAAAAGAACAAAACTTAATAATTTAAACTATATTACTATTAAAAATAAATAAATTTAATGTTTTCATATTTTTTAGCTATTAATTAATAATTCTTCTTCAATTTTATTTTTTAGTGCAACCATTTTATTTTACCTATTCTTTTTTTTCCTTAATAATTATATGTTATTTATTGTCGTTCTTTTTTTTAAGACCAGCGATTGGTCTTGTGAGTGCTCTTACATGTACTTTCGTTAAATTAATAGTTCCAATAATTTACTTTTTCTTTTTCTTTGATGGGACATTTACAGCTTTAGATGATTGGAATTATCTGACAAAAGGCTTCGATCTTTATGATCAATATGGTTTTGCTGCATCATACGATATTTCATTAGTTCCTAAGATTATCAGTTATGTCGGCACCTTTCATTATTTAAATTATGTTTGGAATTCAGTGTTATTGGGTATTTGGGGTGAGCATTACTATGTACCTGTTTTTTTTAATGTCGTTTTCACATCCATGACGACTCTGTATCTGTTTAAACTCTTAAACCTTTCAGGCTTTAGCGTAAAGATGTCCCGCCTTATGGCTTTATATTTCTGTTTACATCTATCAGTTATTTCATGGAGTTCTTTCATGAATTTACGAGATCCATTAGTCTTACTACTCACTGTTTTGATGTTTTATTTGATTAGGATTCTAAGTGTAGAATTTACTCCACGTCTTTTATTTATGCTGTTTGTGGTTGTTACATTGTTTGTTTTTGTCCGCTCCTACATACCTTTTTTAATTCTCGCGGTAGAGGGCTGCTTTATACTTTCCACTTCTCGTTATAGTTTGAAATTGCGATGTTTAATCTTAGTTGGTGCAAGTGCATTGTCTTACTTCTGGGGCTTTCGTGTTGTTTTATCTGGACTCACGCATCTGAAGTTTGATCTATCATTACCCGCAAATTTATTGAAATTTTTGCTTACACCAGCCCCATGGCAGGTTTCACCCAACTATGAGTTTTTAATCCTAGATGCAATACAGCACTGGGCTTTGTTTCCGTTTATGTTGTTAGGTGCTTTATATGGATTCATGAATCAACCTAAATTGCGTCCTTTCATTGTGTACGCCGCATTTTTAATTTTGTTATATGCGGCAGTTTCTGAGCAGACTGGAGTGAGGTACCGCTTTCAACTGATTTTTATAATCGCTCCTTGCCAGTTTTATGGTCTTTACATCTTCTTTATGAGTTTGCGAAGGTTTTGTTCGAATCACAGAATGATTAAATTGAACACTGTTGTTGAACCCCAAAGTACATAAAAAAAAGATCACTTTTTTAATTTCAACCTTAGGTGGTGGCGGTGCAGAGCGTGTGTGTGTGATTTTAGCCAATGGTTTAGCTAGCATCGGTTGGCTTGTCGATGTCGTCGTCGTGCAAGACTTAAAGAGCAGTAAAAAGGAATCTCTCAGTGAGAATGTTAATTTTATTTGTTTGAATGCAAAGCGAGCACGTTACGCTCCAATTAAGTTGTTAAAGTATTTACGCGATAGTCAACCAGATGTTGTTCTTACAATGAATAATGAAGTGGCAATCGCTGAATACATTTCTAATTTATTCGTACCTCGTTTGTATACATTGGTGCATCGGTCTGTTACCACCCTCTCCTCGGTAGTTTCTCAGTGTGGTGGTGGGCGTCGTGCGTTATTGTGTTATTGGTTTATTAAAAAAGTGCTCATGAGTGTTGATTGCATTGTGAATCAGTGTTTAGGAATGGCAAAAGATACCCTTGAAGAATTAAATATCGAAAAAATCAAAAATCTAAAAATTTACAACCCTGTTTCCTCGAGTTGCAAAGGGATCACATTAATTACTGAAAAGACTTCCAATTATATCCTTGCTGTTGGACGCCTCGACAAGAACAAATCGTTTCACTTAGCCATTGATGGACTTGCGGCTTTACCTACTGAGTATAGCAGTGTTGAGCTATGGATTGCTGGCGACGGTCCGCTTAGGCAGAAGCTTCTTGCATTAGCAGAAAAGCTAAATGTTGGCCACAGAGTGAAGTTCCTTGGCTTTTGCCAAGATGTTAAAACACTATATGAAAACGCAGGACTTGTCTCCCTAACCTCTGAATTTGAGGGTTTTCCAAACATATTACTGGAGGCTATTGCGTATGGCACCCCGATCGTTTCTGTCGACTGTCCCAATGGACCTAGTGAGATAGTTGTCGAAGGTGTCAACGGCTTTCTTGTTCAAGAACGATCAGCTGAAGCACTCGCTATGGCATATGCTAAAGGTTTGAATACGGAGTGGAATAATAGTCAGGTGTGTCAAACCGCTGAGCGCTTCTCGGAGCAGCACATACTCCAACAATGGGACCAATTGTTGAAAAGCTTTTTAGAGAATCAAAAGGCAAACAATGTCTAGAAAGGTGATTCATATTATTATAGGACTAAACACCGGCGGAGCCGAACGAGCCTTGTACAACATATTGCAAGGTGGTTTGGCTGAGCGCTATAGGAGTGTTGTTATATCGCTTACCGACGAAGGACGCTATGGCCCGATGTTAAAAAAACTAGGGGTTGAGGTGTTTACCCTAAATATGAAACGCGGTATTCCGAGTATTTCTGCACTTTTAAAACTTAGATCTATTCTTAAAAAACATCACCCTGCCTTTATTCAGGGTTGGATGTATCACGGCAACCTAATTGCAAGCTTAGCATCATTATTATTAGTTAAAAGAGTTCCTGTGGTATGGAATGTTAGACATTGCCTGTATGATCTAAGTGCTGAAAAGCGGTTAACTCAATGGGTGATAAAGCTCTGTATCCGACTATCGCAAAAAGCCGTAATAATTACATATAACAGTTTATTGTCGCGAACTCAGCATGAACATCTTGGGTTTAATAGTGCTATTGGCTTAGTAATTCCTAATGGCTTCCCCTTAAAGCGTTTTAAGTTCTCAGAAAAGTTTCGAGATAATATTCGTCCTTCGCTGAAAGTGTATGATAAAGCAATAGTGGTTGGGCATGTAGGGCGCTATCACCCAATGAAGGACCATGAAACATTTTTGAGAGCGGCCGTTGAGGTTGCCCAACATATTTCGTGCGTTGTGTTTCTGCTTTTAGGTACCGATGTAGAATATAGTAATCCCGAGTTAGCAGCACTAATACCGATAGGTTTAAGATCAAGGTTTTTACTCATCGGCGAAATTTCTGATGTTGAGAAATATTATTCTGCTATGGATGTCTTCTGTTTAAGTTCAAGCTCTGAGGCATTTCCTAATGTACTAGGTGAAGCAATGGCTTGCGGTTTGCCCTGCGTAACTACAGATGTTGGTGATGCGTCGTATATTGTCGGTGAAACTGGAATAGTGGTCCCGCCGGAAAATCCTACTGCATTGGCTGCAGCTGTGTTTGAAATATTAGATAAAACAGAGTATGAATTAGCAGAATTAAAACGCACAGCACGAGAGCGTATTAAAGAAAACTTTAGTCTCACAAGCGTTGTCAAATGCTATGCCTCGCTTTATGAAGATATTCAAATTGATAGTAATTAGTCAGCGAAATTGGATGATCTAAGTAATCGAAATCATTAAAATAGATAACAACAAATGTGCGGTATAGTTGGCTATTGGTCGCATGGCTTAGCTGACAAGAATTTAGCATTGAACATGGCAAGTAAAATAGCCAGTCGAGGGCCAGATGATTCAGGGGCATGGCTAGGGGATGATGGTTCGCTTGCTCTGGCGCATCGTCGTCTTGCCATTATAGATTTATCACCAACTGGACATCAACCGATGGTTTCCGAATGTGGCATGTATTCTTTAGTTTATAATGGCGAGATTTATAATCACGAAGACTTGCGCTCAGAGCTTGAGAGCGCTTTTGTCTCAATACAGTGGCGTGGTCGTTCCGACACTGAAGTTTTGTTGATTGCCCTCCAATGCTGGGGAGTAGAGCAAACCCTAGCCAAACTCAATGGTATGTTTGCGTTTGCGTTTTGGGATGGAAAGCAAAAAGCCTTATTTCTTGCGCGAGACCGAATCGGTGAAAAGCCGCTTTATTTTGGTCGACATAATGACGTGTTTTTATTCGGTTCGGAGCTCAAGGTGTTGACAGCCCATCCAAAGTTTTCTCGGGATATTGATCGAGATTCTTTAGCGCTTTTCATGCGTCACAACTATATTCCTGCCCCTTACAGCATTTATCTGAACACACATAAACTAATGCCATCACATTATATTGTTGTGACAGGCAGTGGACGAAATATTTCTGAGCAACATTGTTATTGGGATTTGAAAGATCTCGCAGAACAGGGCTTAAAAAACCAAATTATTGATGAGAGTAGCGCTATTGAGCAGCTCGATGGCTTGTTGAAAGATTCTGTAAAACGCCGAATGGTGGCAGATGTTCCGCTAGGTGCATTTCTATCAGGTGGCTACGATTCAACAACTGTTGCCGCTTTAATGCAGGTCCAGAGTGTGAAACCTGTAAAAACCTTTTCTATTGGCTTCAAGGAAGATGCTTTTAATGAAGCGCGATATGCTAAGCAGGTTGCTTCACATTTAGGCACAGACCACACGGAGCTCTATATCGGGCATCAGCAAGCTTTAGATGTGATACCCAAACTGCCTGAAATATATGATGAACCCTTTTCAGATGCATCTCAAGTGCCAACATTTTTGGTAAGTCAGCTTGCAAAGCAGCATGTGACGGTTGCGTTGTCTGGGGATGGTGGGGATGAACTATTTTGTGGGTATAGCCGTTACTTCATACAAAAAAATACTTGGAGGTTTGTTCGTAATGTGCCTATCAGTATGCGACCCTTGATTGCATTCTTTTTAAATAATTTCCCTGGCAGTGTTGCCGATGAGTTAATGAAGATTGTACCTAAAAAGTATCGCATAAGTAATGTATCTGACCGCTTGCCCAAACTAGCAGAGTGGGTAAATAATAAAAGCTTTGAACAGTTTTATCGTCATTCGGTCTCACACTCTAAAGCCAGTGATCAAATAATTTTAAATGCGGGTGCATGTACTACTAAATTTGAGAGTCTTGCTGGTCACTTATCCGTATTTAATGATCAAGAAAAAATGATGCTATTAGATTCTTTAACCTATTTACCTTGCGACATCCTTACTAAGGTAGACCGAGCATCAATGGCCGTGAGTCTGGAGGCGAGGGTCCCGCTCTTAGATCATAGGCTTGTTGAATTTGCGTGGCGTTTGCCAATAGCTATGAAAACTATGAACAGGCAAGGTAAGTGGCCCCTTCGGCAAGTGCTTTATAAATACGTTCCTAAAGAGATTATGGAACGACCTAAGCAAGGCTTTAGCGTACCTATTGAAGATTGGTTAACTGGCCCCTTGCGTGGATGGGCTGAAGAACTGTTGGATGAACGCAAATTGCACGAAGAAGGCTTTTTTGACCCAGCCCCTATTCGTGAAATGTGGTCAGAGCATATTTTAGGCAAGCGCCGCTGGCATTATTACCTTTGGAATGTGTTGATGTTTCAGGCTTGGTTGAGAAATCATTAATAAGCTAAATTATTCTCTTAACTATTAAAAATTTTGTTATTTTAAATCTTAATATCAAAACTGTTAATTTTTAAAAAATACATTAGGTATTTCTGCTTTTTATCACGACAGTGCGGCGGCTCTCATTGTTAACGGGGAGCTTTCAGCCGCCGCACAGGAAGAGCGCTTAATCGAATTAAACATGACCAAGGTTTTCCAAACTATGCTATCGAATATTGTCTTAAAGAAAGCAACTTGTCTATTGAAGAGATCGATTATGTTTCATTTTACGAAAAGCCATTGTTGAAGTTTGATAGGTGCTTGAAACTTATATCTCCTTTGCCTCATTGGGATTTCGTTCTTTTCTTTCTGCCACTCCTCAATGGCTCAAGATTATGCAGAACATAAGAAAAGATTTGATTTTCCTAATGATGGTCATTGGAACCGCGATGCCCAGGCAATTGTCGTAGATTCTTTGTTTTCTCATTTTAAAACTGAAATAATCAAAACTGATTATTTTCCTGAGCCGATTAGGAATTATTTTTTCGGGCTTCAAAAGGTAAATGAAATTTCTCATTGTAGCTAGCTTTGGCAAATCGATATTAAACTTTCGAGGAGCGTTAATTGAGTCTTTGCAATCCCTTGGCATCGAAGTGCATGCCCTCTTCCCTCATGAAAACCAACCCGAACTGATTAATCCTCTTATTGAAAAAGGGATTACAGTGCATAATTTAAAACTCTGCCGAAAAGGAACCTCGATTATCGCAGATTTATTGGCATTGTTTGATTTGTTTTTTAAAGTACGATTTATCAAACCTGATATTGTATTCAGTTACACTATTAAGCCAGTTGTGTATACGGGGTTAATTTCGATTGTTTGTCTAATACCGTCTAGATATGCCTTAATAACCGGTCTGGGTTATGCCTTCCAAAATGAAAACTCCAGAAGAAATCGAGCTCAGTTCTTTGCCCAAACTCTTTATCGATTTGCTTTAATTGGGGCGACCAAGGTCTTTTTCCAAAACTCAGATGACCAGCGACTTTTCCGTGAAAAGCATCTTATAAGAAAGAGAACTCCTTCTGTTGTAGTAAATGGATCTGGGGTTGATATTAACTTTTTTAAACCCCGAAATCTTCCGTCTGCGTTCTCTTTTCTACTCATCGCACGATTAATTAAGGCAAAGGGCATTCTCGAATTCACAGAAGCTGCCGAATCGGTTCTTCAAAATTATGAAAACGTTTCTTTTAAGGTAGCCGGTTGGACTGAGACTGGAGTTGATAGCATTCCGCAAGAAGTGATTGATAGTTGGTCAATGAATCGAACTGTCGAATTTCTCGGTCCACTTGAAGATGTAAGGTCAGCGATTTCCGATTCAAGCGTGTACGTGCTCCCATCTTATCGGGAGGGAACGCCTCGAACCGTTCTTGAGGCAATGGCCATGGGGAGAGCCATTATAACTACCGATGTACCGGGATGCAGGGAAACGGTTATCGATGGGCACAATGGCTTTTTAGTTCCACCTCGAGATTCCAAGGCTTTATCACAGGCGATTGGACGTTTTTTGGATGATCCGTCGCTAGCCCTGACAATGGGAAAGCGAAGTAGGGAACTGGCTGTTGAAAAATATGATGTGGAACAGGTTAATGAGGTCATTCTTGGAGAAATGGGTTTACTCGAATCGGCTTGATTTGTGAGAAAATCTAAGTTCTCTAAAAAGTAATTTCTTACATGAATAAATTTTCTCGTAATAATATACCTTTAACAACCGTCGAAGGTATTCAACTCAGTCCAACCGATTGTTTTATATGATTTTCTTGGAAGTTTAAAATGCTTAACTTGGGCATCCGAATTTTATTTAACTTTTGCGAGTTTCCCTTTGAAACTTCAGTGAATAAGTCTTCCAATTACAATGGATCGATTTAAAAGAATCGACTACTATCTCTCTTTAAATTGAATTCAATTAAGAAGTTTGATGACATTATAGCCTTTGTTAGGCAAATCTATGGAGAAGGTCCGATCCCTTTGCATCGACCAATTTTTTGTGGAGACGAGAAATCATATCTTCTTGAATGCATTGATTCTAATTTTGTTTCTAGTGCCGGTTCCAGGGTTGATGAGTTCGAGCGCAAGGTTGCTTCCTTTACAGGTGCAAAAAATGCCATTGCTGTCGTTAACGGGACGAACGCCCTTCAAATCGCTCTTATTCTGGCGGGCGTGAGAGAGCAAGATGAGGTTCTTACCCAAGCGCTCACTTTCGTGGCTACCTGCAATGCGATTTCTTATGTTGGTGCCGCACCGGTTTTCATTGATGTAGATAAAGATACCTTGGGAATGAGTCCGGTGTTTTTGAGGGGTTTTCTCGAAGGCCATGCCATCAAGGAGGGTAATGCAGTCTTCAATAAATCTACCGGAAAGCGGATTAGCTCTTGCTTACCCATGCACACCTTTGGTTCACCTTGCCGAATTCAGGAAATTTCGAATATTTGTCGTGAGTGGAACATCCCTTTGGTCGAAGATGCCGCTGAGTCTTTGGGCAGTTTCTACGAGAAACGTCATACCGGAACATTCGGCCTCTTGGGAGCAATCAGTTTCAACGGAAATAAAATCATCACAACTGGAGGCGGAGGGATGTTGCTTACCGATGATGATCAATTGGCGAAGCGAGCCAAGCACATTACCACGACGGCAAAAATTCCTCACAAATATGATTTTTTGCATGACCAAGTTGGTTTTAATTATCGTCTTCCAAGTTTAAACGCCGCACTTGGAGTCGCTCAAATGGAACAACTGCATTGGATGCTTGAAATGAAGGAACGAGTTGCCAGGGAGTATTGTGAATTTTTTAATTCAATCGGCTGGCAAATGGTGCATCCCCTCCAAAACTGCAAAAGCAACAATTGGCTTAATGCAATTGTTCTTGGAAATCAAAAAGAGAGAAATGCATTTTTGGAATATACGAACGAAAAGAACATAATGACTCGTCCCATTTGGCGATTGATGTCGGAATTGGAAATGTTCAAACATTATCAGAATGATGGCTTGAAAAATTCCAAATGGTTGGAGGAACGAGTAGTAAATCTTCCCTCTAGTGTACCAAATGGGTTTAAGTAGCTCGCGAATGAGCTTGTCGGAAAGAGGTAGGGTTTTGGATCGGTCAGATTACGCAGAACTCGCTCGAATTCATTCAAGTTGCATCGATCTTGGGTTTTTGTCCTCTCTTGGGCATGGATTTTTGTCACTTCTTTACGAAGTAATCGATGCAGACGACAATAGCCACCTGATATTGGAAAAAAAAGAAGGCTCTGTGATAGGATTCATCGCCGGCGGAAGAGGAATGAAGTCCATTTATCGGAAATTGTTGATTCGTCTTCCACGCGTTTTTATTGCTCTTTTCCCAGCTATGCTGAATCCCCGAAAACTTAGGAAAATCATTGAATTGCTTTGTTTTGCCAAAAAGCAAAAGCCAGTATCTTCATCCCCTGAAGCCGAGTTATTTAGTATCGCTGTCATCGATTCTGCTCGCGGAAGCGGATTGGCTCAAAAATTATACAATGCTTTGGGGGAACGATTCTTTCGAGATGGGGAATCGGCATTCTGTATGGTCGTCGGCGAAAATCTTAGCCAAGCACATCGTTTTTACAATAAAATGGGAGCTGTCCCTTTTGCTCAGGTGAGCGTGCACAAAGGGCAATCTTCCACTTTGTATCGACAGGATTTACCGATCGCTTAATTTGCCTGTAATGGATGTGCTCAATTTGATAGGACGAACCTCACCACTTTTTGATAGTGATCTCAATAGTTTAGATGACAAGTTGAGGGATTTGGTTGAAGAATCTCGTTTTCTGGTAATCGGAGGTGCGGGTTCAATCGGACAAGCAGTGACTCGTGAAATCTTTAAACGCGACCCCAATACTTTGCATGTTGTTGATATTAGTGAAAACAATATGGTCGAATTGGTTCGGGATATTAGAAGTTCAATTGGATATATTTCAGGTGATTTCAAGACATTTGCTGTAGACTGCGGGAGTCCCGAGTTCGAAATTCTCTTTGCCGACGAAGGTCCTTATGACTATGTCTTTAATTTGTCCGCTCTCAAGCATGTAAGGAGCGAAAAAGACCCATACACCTTGATGCGGATGTTACAGGTTAACATATTCAACACCGTCAAAACTTTGAATATGGCATCGGAAGGGGGGCTTAAGAATTATTTTTGTGTTTCCACCGACAAAGCTGCCAATCCAGTAAATATGATGGGCGGCAGTAAGCGCATTATGGAAATGTTCTTAATGCGAGAAAGTTTAAATCAAAATATTTCCATGGCTCGGTTTGCTAATGTTGCCTTTTCGGATGGATCTTTACCTTACGGTTTCAATCAGCGATTTTCTAAGATGCAACCAATTGCGGCACCCAATGATGTAAAAAGGTATTTTGTTACTCCACAGGAGTCTGGTGAGCTTTGTTTAATCTCAGGACTGCTTGGCTTGAACAGAGACATTTTCTTTCCAAAGTTAAGTGAAAGTCTTCATCTCACAACATTTGCAGAGGTTGCTCAAAAATATCTCACACAATTAGGATATGAGCCCTATGAGTGTGAGTCAGAAGATGAAGCACGTGATCGATGCTCTGAACTAATTCAGAAAAAGAAATGGCCTTGTTATTTTTTTAAGAGCGATACGACTGGTGAGAAAGATTTCGAAGAGTTCTTTACAGATAAGGAAGAGTTAGAAATGGGCATGTTTTCTTCAATTGGCGTGATAAAAAATGATTCGATATTTGACGAAGGAAAACTAAACTACTTCCAAGATCGAATAGACGAAATCAAATCTTCAAGAATTTGTAAAAGGGAAGATCTAGTTCAGTTATTTCATGAAATGATTCCAGACTTCGGTCATAAGGAGACTGGTAAGTTCTTAGATCAAAGAATGTAAATGGTTATCAGACTGTTAGACATTTTATTCTCCACCTTAGCACTGAGTTTGCTACTTCCACTATTTATTCCGGTGGCTCTTATTTTGAGGTTTACTGGCGAAGGAAAAATTTTTTTTTCTCAGAAAAGAGTGGGTAAGGGGGGTAATTTATTTAATCTCCTGAAATTCGCGACTATGCTTAAAAACAGCCCGAGTATTGGCTCTGGAACAGTTACTCTAAAAGATGATCCCCGCGTTTTACCTTTCGGTAAATTTCTAAGAAAAACTAAAATAAACGAGTTACCACAACTTATAAATATATTGATTGGGGATATGAGCGTGGTTGGTCCACGTCCACAAACCCCTAGATGTTTTGAAGTTTTTCCGAAGGATCTTCAGCCTATTATTTCCTCTGTAAGACCTGGACTGTCAGGACTGGGTCCAGTTGTATTTCGAGACGAAGAAAACATCCTATCTGAAAATGATTCTGTTGATTTTTATGATGAAGTCATAGCGCCCTATAAAGGTACTGTTGAAGCTTACTATACTGATATTTTTGGTATATTCAGTTACTTTAAGATCATCTTTCTAACTTTATGGGTGGTGATTTTTCCTAGATCTAGTCTTGTTTGGAAGGTTTTCCCAAAAATACCAAAACCTCCTGAGGAACTTAAGTCCCTTCTGAATTTCTCTCGGTAATTAAAATTTTATTTCAATTAGCAGAATTTCTTTAGCAGATTCGATAATAAGATCAATTTCAACTTCTGCACCCCTTCGATAATAATACGGTTGAATGATTAGTCCGGTTTGTTGAAACCCTCATTAATGCAAATAATTTCTAAAGCATTCGCTTGCGTACTTTTGCATTCTTTTCTTGTAATTTAGTTATGACTAAAACAATCACATTGAGATTACAGGAAGATAAGTTTCAAAGATTCAAGCAATTGGCGGAATATGATAACCGCTCAATTTCCAATTTCATAGAAAATGTTGTTTTGCGATTTATTGAAGAAGATGAGTATATGGACGATTTTGAAAATGATGAAATATTATCAAATAAGGAACTAATGGGTTCGATCCAACGGGGTGCGAAGAGTCCATGGAAGGGAACGGCAAGTTGGTTGAGTTATAAGATCATCGAATCTCATGAGATTAAATTTTTAAAAGAATGATCTCATATCAAAAATCCAATTTTAAATTTGAGGTTACACAGAAAGCACAAAGTTTGACTTTGCCTTAAAAGTTGGTACTGTAATTACAATATGACTTCTGTAAAACTTACGAAAATTGGAAATTCAAAAGGTGTTCGGTTAAACAAACCATTGTTAAATCGGTACAAGTTTGGTGATTTTATTGAAGTAGACGAATTACCCGATGGTCTTTTGCTTAAAGCACCAAGTGACCAGAAGTTATCATGGGAAGAAACCTATAAAGAGATGGCAGAAAGCGACGAAGATTGGTCTGATTGGGATGCTGTTTCTTCAGATGGGTTAGATGAAAGTTTTTAGAGGTTTTATTTATTGGGTAGACTTTGATCCAACGCAAGGTGCAGAAATGTCCAAAGTTAGACCTGCCGTTGTAATTAGTGATAATTTTATGAATGAGTTTGGGAAGACTGTTGTTGTATGTTCAATTACTTCCACTTTGCATCCAAAGTGGAAGAGTCGAATTCAAATCCAATGTGCTGGCCGAAACTCTGAGGTTGCAGTTGATCAAATCAGAGTTGTCAGCAAATCTCGGATCGGTTCCAAGTTGGATGAACTTGATCCATCATCACTTCTCGATCTTAAATCATTAATCTCAGTTATGTATGCACAATGAGCATGGGCTCTTTGTATTTTCAACTTTGAGGAGGCCATTACCATTCATGTGAAAAAAGTCCTTCCCCTTAATCATTTATTTGATGAAATTTTGGGTACTTAAAAAGCTATCTCCAAAATTGACGATTTTGTAATTTTCTGTCATTTAAGTCTTTAATTCTGTGACACCATCCATTTACAGTTTATTTGTTTTAGGAGCAATTTTGACTTGTATACTTACCCCAATGGTTAGGTATCTGGCGTTACAAAAAGGGTTTGTGGATTGTCCCCAGCGTGCCCGTAAAGTCCATCAACAAGCGACTCCAAGACTGGGCGGTGCTGCGATCCTTATTTCTTTTCTTGTCGTGACGGGCTTGGCAGGAGTTTCTGTTTCTCAAGTTCGCGAATTGATTTGGGGCAACAATCCAATTCTTGGATATATTCTCCTAGGGTCGATAGGAATTTTCGCCATCGGGTTTTTGGATGATCTTGCCAGGCTTGCTCCTAAAACCAAGTTGTTCGGTGAATTTGTGGTTGCTGGATTGGTTGCATGGGGAGCCAATTTATCTTTTACTGAGATTCAGTTTTTGGGGCTAGGATCAGTCAGTATTCCGGCATGGCTAGGAATTGGATTGGCAACTTTTTGGATCGTTGGTATGGCCAATGCCGTTAACCTGATTGATGGTTTGGACGGTCTAGCTTCCGGGATTACACTTGTTGGACTGGTTGCCGTCTCCGTGGTGGGCTACCTCGGTGGGATTACCAGTGTTACCTGGATGTCGACCCTTCTCATTGGCTGCTTGCTTGGTTTCTTAGTATACAACAGTCGCC